>Ga0164318_10000731_pt1 | contig 26729 bp, 24 predicted proteins | sample GuaBasSedimGuay9_FD_113734 | JGI IMG/M metagenome (GOLD analysis project Ga0164318, IMG submission 113734) | Subseafloor sediment microbial communities from Guaymas Basin, Gulf of California, Mexico - Guay9, Core 4571-4, 0-3 cm | ecosystem: Environmental > Aquatic > Marine > Hydrothermal vents...
ATCTTCAAGGGCACGGGTCTTCAGCTCCTTGTCCTTGGTTTTTTCTGCATGGGTATCAGCAAGTTCTGCGGCATGGCTCCACATCCCTTCCTTTTCATAGTGCTTGATTTTGCTTTCAACTCTCGCGCTCTCTTCGGGCGTCTCAATGATGGCAGCCCGGCACCATGAAATCACTTTTTTTACCGGGCCTCCGCAGGCCGGGCATTTTGCGAGAACCGGTTCACGCGTCTGCTGAAATATCTCAAAGCGGGTTCGGCATTTTTCACATCCCTTCCCGGGGGTAACGGCTTCATACTCATAAATGGGCATCAAAAGGCCTCTTTTCGTATAAACGTCTGATCGGTGAACCGGAATATCATCAGTCCGGGTTTCTCCGCCGTCACAGTAGATTATTGGTGAGAAATCCGGGTTAAATCGATACTTGTTGATGTCCTTTCAGTGTTCAACAAAAAATAGACTTTGTAAAGGGGGAAGGATCTATGAATCGGGTATCCGGTTCCAGTTTTTTATCAGGCCGGCAACCCATTCCTCAAATGATAGGTATTTCCCGGTGTGGTAGTCATAGGCCGGTTCAATTGATTTTGTTTCGCCCCTGCTGGATTTTGATTCCATCGCTTTCATCAGGTGTTTCTCCAGGCTGTCTCGGGAAATACCAAATGCACCGGCAAGGAACTTGGTCCCTGCAGGGTTTCGCCACTCTGCAGCCATCTGCCAGAGTGCCTTTGACCGCAACTCGCGCATCATTTCTTCCGGGAGTTCAAGGGTGAGAGCAAGTCTGGCGGCCCTGACGAAATGCCCGCGCTCCCGCTCGGCAATAACCATATCTCTGGTAGGTTCCTGGTCCATTTTTTCTCGTATGTCAGCGTGGAGACACAAAAGGCATGCCAAATCGCCCTCTGGACCCTGATTCGTTTCCGGAATTCCTCAGGTTGTGCGGGCCACGGTTCAGGGATAAAGTCCGGCATCACGAATCGTGATTATTTACGGACTTCTCAACCTTGAACCGTGAACCCTGGAAATTTGAACCTCTTTAATACATATCTTCGGCAGGCATCTGAGGTGCTGCCGGTTTCTTTTTCTCCGGTTTCTCGGCAACCATTGCTTCAGTGGTCATCAGGAGACCTGCCACAGACGCGGCGTTCTGGAGAGAGAACCGGGTTACTTTGGTCGGGTCAATGACGCCGGCCTTTATCAGGTCTTCGTATTTACCGTTTTCTGCGTTGAAGCCGAACGCGTCGTTCCCTTCCTTGACCTTTTGGACTACCACTGAACCCTCAAAGCCTGCATTGTTGGCGATTTGCCTGAGGGGCTCTTCCAGTGCCCGTTTTACCAGATCCAGTCCCAGTTGCTCCTCGCCGTGAAACTTGGCTTTTTCAAGGGCCTTGATGGCCCGGATAAAGGCCACGCCCCCTCCGGGAACGATCCCTTCTTCCACTGCTGCGCGCGTTGCATTCAAGGCGTCTTCGACCCGGTCCTTTTTTTCCTTCATTTCCGTTTCTGTCGCGGCGCCAACTCGGATAACGGCCACCCCGCCGATCAGTTTGGCAAGGCGTTCCTGGAGCTTTTCACGATCATAATCGCTGGTGGTTTCTTCGATCTGAACCCGGATCTGTTTCACCCTTCCTTCCAAGGCATCGCGGCTTCCGCCTCCATCCACAATGGTGGTATTGTCTTTGTCGATGTTGACCCTTTTTGCGGTTCCCAGGTCATTCAGGGTGACGTTTTCCAGCTTGATTCCGAGATCTTCACTGATGACCCGACCGCCGGTGAGGATCGCGATATCTTCCAGCATAGCCTTTCTTCGATCGCCAAAGCCGGGCGCCTTTACTGCGGCGCACTGCAGTGTCCCCCGTATCTTGTTGACCACCAGGGTTGCAAGGGCTTCGCCTTCCACATCTTCTGCAATGATGAGCAAAGGTTTACTCATCTGCGCAATCTGTTCAAGTATAGGGACGAGGTCTTTCATGTTGCTGATCTTTTTTTCATGCAGCAGTATGTAGGGTTCGTCCAGGTTAACCTCCATTTTTTCGGGATCACTGACAAAATAGGGGCTGAGATACCCACGGTCAAACTGCATGCCTTCCACAATTTCAAGAGAAGTCTCCATGCCCTTGGCTTCTTCGACCGTGATGACCCCTTCTTTCCCAACTTTTTCCATTGCTTCCGAAATGATGTCACCAATGGTGGCGTCATTGTTCGCGGAAATTGTTCCCACCTGAGCAATCTCCTTTTTTTCTTTGGTGTGCTTGGAGATTTTTCGCAGTTCTTCCACGACCAAATTGACCGCCTTGTCGATTCCTCTCTTTATATACATGGGGTTGGATCCGGCAGCCACGAGCCTTGACCCTTCCCGGTAAATGGCCTGGGCCAGAACAGTGGCGGTGGTGGTGCCGTCGCCAGCTACATCAGAGGTCTTGGAGGCCACTTCCTTGACCATCTGGGCTCCCATGTTCTCAAACTTGTCTTCCAGTTCAATTTCTTTGGCTACGGTGACACCGTCTTTTGTGATTTTCGGGGATCCCCAGGATTTTTCTATGAGGACATTCCTCCCCTTCGGCCCTAAGGTCACCTTTACCGCATCAGCCAGGATGTCAACACCCTGCATCATCTTCTCTCGCGCTGTGCTGCTGTATTTTATTTCTTTTCCTGCCATGACATTGTCCTCCCACATAACACTGTTGCATCACGCTGGCCTGTCGAAGACTCGGTCGAGCCTTATTCAAGGATGGCCAGGATATCGTCTTCACGCATAATAAGGTGCTCCACGCCATCAATTTTTATCTCGTTTCCCGCATATTTTCCGAATAAAACCCGGTCATTTGGTTTGACCTCCAGGGGAATACGGTTTCCATTTTCATCCTGCTTCCCCGGTCCAACGGCAATCACTTTCCCTTCCTGGGGCTTTTCCTTGGCAGTATCAGGAATGATGAGTCCTCCGGCAGTCTTCTCTTCCTCCTCGATTCTCAAGACGAGAACCCTGTCGTTGAGTGGTTTAATGTTCATAACCAGTCCTCCTTTGCATTAAAATTATCGAAGTTTAAACAGCGTTGCCTGGGAATGGGCCCAGGCAAGACTCATTCGCAAGAAATGGAGTGGCATTTAATTTGCATCCACTTTTTTCAATCTTTTTGAGCTGAAGATATGAACCGCTTCTATGCTAAAACACAGGGACACAAAAGATGAATTGCCACTTGGAAAACGGATAACTTATTAAAATTACTGCTTTTAATTAGTTCGGATAATAAAATAAACACAATTTTCCAGTTGTCAAGGGATGGTTGGAGAATTTTTCAAAATGTATACAGTGTTATCTTCATCCATGACGGTGGCAGAAACAGGCACTGTGGGATGGGAGGAACAAAAGGTCTTGACAAAGACCGGCCAACATCGTAACTTGTCAAAAATTTTGGAGATAAGAGCAACTTTCAAAAAGGGGCAGGGTCGTGACTAGAACAAAAAATATCACTTTGTGTGTGTTTGTGCTAATGCTTTGTCTCGGGATTTTCCAGATGAGTATCCGCCCGTCAGGGGCCCAGCCGCTGACGTATACGGTCCAGGAAGGGGATACCCTTTGGGATATTTGTGCAAAAGTCTATGGCGATGCAGATCTCTGGCCGAAATTGTGGGAGATGAATCCCTTTATCACGAACCCGCACCTTTTGAAGCCGGGCGATGTTATTACCCTCCTGGAAGGTGTGCCTGTTTTGAAAGGCGCCCCGGTATCAATGGCGGGAAAGCCAGCTGCACCAGCAGTTTCCGGTCCGGCTGCTGCACCGCCCGGCGGGTATGAGTTGTCTTCGCTGAAGAACATTGACAGCTTGGGGTATCTCTCCACCAGTGAGGTTGTACCGGAGGGTATTATTGTGTCCGGGGAAACCGATAAAATAATGCTCGGTGTGGGCGACAGCCTTTTTGTAAAAGTGTATGGTTCCGCCAGTGCGGGAGACCGTTTTACTGTTTGCAATATATCTGCACCCCTGAAAGACCCTCATTCCCCTGAAGATGTTGGCTACCTGGTGACATTCCTGGGAAGGCTTCGCATCCTGGAGCAGACCAAGGAGAACCTTTTCAAGGCGGTCATAGAGAAATCCTTCAAGACCATCCGAAAGGGTGATCCTTTGATGAAATATGTGCCTGTTTCCCCCTGTATCAAGCTCACAAAGGGTCCTCTGGGTCTTGCTACCTACATTGCCGCTATCGAAGAGCAGAAAGTGATGGTAGGGCAGTATACCACCATATACTTTCCCAAGGGCTCAGAGCAGGGTGTTGAGCCCGGACAGGTTTTTCAGATAGTGCAAAAAAGAGAGGTGGAAATTCCCGGCGAGGAGAAGGACTCACCAAACACCACCACGCTTCCCGATGCCGTCCTGGGCTATTGTCTTGTGGTGAGTACCACTGCAGATACGGGAACCGGGATCGTCATGTCGGCAAAAAGAGATATCTCAAATGGCGCACCGATGAAAATCCTGGACTGGACAACACCTCCGTCATTTTTTTCTGTTATTCCCTCATGCCGGCCGGAATAGGTCAGATTTCTGAGGATGATCAAGAAATACCTTGACTAACCACCGGTATTCTGTTTTATATACGCGCCGTCCCGTCTCCCGCAATCACGCATGCACAACAACATGAGAGGGGGTAATCTTGCCCCCTTTTCATTTTGAAATGACGAAGAATTCACCCCGAGATATCTTTCCATGGCTCTGCCTATACCTGGTTTCCGGTGTGGGAAATGTAGCCTGTCGGAAACTGATCGAACATTTCGGGAGCCCTGAGGAGATCTTCAGAGGTTCTGTGCCTGAACTCATGGAGGCGGGAGAAATTCGTGAGGGCGTGGCCAGGAAGATAACCCGGAAGGTTTTTTCAATTGACCCGGAGCAGGAAATGAAGCGGGCTGAAAAAATCGGCGCGAATATCATTCCATTCCCTGACTCTTCATATCCTAGCCTTCTGAGAGAAATTCATGATCCCCCGGTTATCCTCTATGCCCGGGGAAAACCGATTCCTCCCCGGCAGGAATTTGTAGCTGTGGTGGGATCACGAAATGCAACCGAATATGGAAAAAGGACAGCCCAGAAGATAGCCCTTGGGCTTGCTGAAAACGGGATCGGTATCAGCAGCGGCCTTGCTCGCGGGGTCGATGCAGCCGCGCACTGGGGATGTCTCCGGGGGCGGGGTTTTACCATTGCGGTCTTGGGTACCGGAATTGACATACGGTATCCCCGTTCAAACGAGAAACTTTTTGACAGGGTGCTTGGACAGGGCGCAGTGATATCGGATTTTCCCATGGGAACAGCCCCGGAACCAAAGAATTTTCCCATGCGCAACAGGATAATTAGCGGAGTCAGCAGGGGAATTGTGGTTGTGGAAGCCACGAGACAGAGCGGGTCCCTGATAACGGCCGGCCTGGCCCTTGAACAGGGGCGTGACGTGTTTGCGGTTCCCGGAAGTATTGATTCATTCAAGAGCCGCGGTCCTCATTTTCTCATTAAACAAGGGGCCAAACTGGTTGAGCATGCTGAAGATATACTCAGTGAAATTGGATGGCCGTACGCTTTGGAAAATCACGGGGAAGATGAAAATGGCGAGATGCCGGTTCCGGGGCTAGAACCTGATGAAGACCGGGTTTTTAAGTGCCTGGGTCCATACCCTATGCACATTGATGAGATTATCCGGTCCACCGGATACGCACCGGGGGAAATATCAAGCATCCTGACGAGGCTTGAGTTGATGGGGCTGGCCGTGCAGATGCCCGGAATGATGTTTGTGAAGGCACAAAGAGAGGAATGATTTGAACAAACCAGCGAAACAAAACCTCCTTATCGTGGAATCGCCTGCCAAGGCAAAAACCATCCAGAAATATCTGGGAAAGGGTTTCCAGATCCTTGCGTCGGTGGGCCACGTGAAAGATCTTCCGGTCAACAAGCTGGGAGTAGAGGTAGAAAACAACTTTGCTCCCGAATATGTGACGATAAAAGGGAAGGGAAAGATCCTCAGCGCCCTGAAAAAGGCGGGGAAAAATGCCCAGGCCGTTTACCTGGCGCCGGACCCGGACCGTGAAGGGGAGGCAATTGCGTGGCATATTGCCCAGGAGCTGGAGAACGGAAAAAAACCGATCTTTCGCGTTCTGTTTAATGAGTTGACCGAGAGGGCAATCCGGGAAGCCGTTGCATCGCCTGGAACCATCAACCAGGACAAATTCGAATCGCAGCAGGCCAGGCGAATTCTTGACCGGTTGGTTGGATACCAGATTTCTCCCCTTCTATGGTCCCGTGTGAAGCGAGGACTGAGTGCCGGCCGGGTACAGTCAGTGGCATTGCGACTCATCTGCGACAGGGAACGGGAGATCCAGAAATTTGATCCACGGGAATACTGGTCTCTTACAGCGCATCTTTCAGCGGATGAACCGCCCCCGTTCAAGGCGCGTTTGAGCGAGTACGACGGCAGCAAAATAGAGCTGAAGAATGAGAGTGAGACACAAAAAATCATGTCCGAGGTGTCGGGCAAGATTTTCACCATACGAACCGTCGCCAAGAAGAAGAAAAAGCGAAATCCATCCCCGCCGTTTATTACCAGTACGCTTCAGCAGGAAGCGTACCGAAAGCTGCGGTTTTCAGCAAAAAAAACCATGTCTGTTGCACAGAACCTGTATGAGGGAGTGGAGCTTGGGAGAAAGGGACAGATAGGTCTCATTACCTACATGCGGACAGACTCCTTCCGGCTTTCAGGGGAAGCGGTACAAGAGGCGCGGGGATTCATTGAAAAGAAATTCGGTCCGCCGTATCTTCCTGCAAAACCCAATTCCTTCAAGAGTAAAAAGGGCGCGCAGGAGGCCCACGAGGCCATTCGGCCCACTTCCGTGAACCGGTCCCCGGAAGAGATTGCAGGATATTTGAACAAGGACCAGTTGGCCCTGTACAGACTCATCTGGAACCGGTTTGTGGCCTGTCAGATGTCCCCGGCGCTCTTTGACCAGACACAGGCTGATATGGAGGCGGGAAAAGCGATTTTTCGTGCTTCAGGTTCCATAAAGGTCTTTGATGGGTTTACCGTTCTGTACGAAGAGGGGGTGAACGGGGTCTCAAAAGAAAAAAACAGCGAGGATATGATACTTCCGCCGCTCAAAAAGGGCGAAAAAGTTGCCTTGCTGGAATTGGAGCCTGCACAACATTTCACCCAGCCCCCGCCGCGGTTTACCGAGGCCACGCTCATCAAGGCACTGGAAGAGAGAGGCATCGGTCGGCCTTCGACCTACGCAACGATCCTGAGCAACATAAGGAATCGAGACTACGTGTACGTTGAGAAACGCCGATTCCACCCCACTGAGCTGGGGTTGCTGGTCACGGACCTCCTGGTTATGAATTTTTCTGACATCCTGGATCCGGCCTTTACTGCTCAGATGGAGGAAAAACTTGATCAGATTGAGCGTGGTGAAATCGCCTGGACAAAAGTATTGGATGAGTTTTACCGCGCCTTTGGAAAGGACCTGGAAAAAGCCCAGCGGGAAATGAAAGGCGAAGTGGTTACTTCCCTCACCTGCCCGGAATGCAAAAGGTCAATGGCAATCAAGTCGGGCAAAAACGGGCTGTTCCTGGCATGCACCGGCTATCCTGAATGCAGGTATACCGCCAATTTCACGCGGGACGAAAAAGGAGATATCGTCATGGAGAAGCCCTCCCATGTTCAGGATGGAGAGGAAACGTGCGAGATGTGCGGGCGGCCCATGGTGGTGAAGCGGGGAAAATTCGGGGAATTCCTGGCATGTACCGGATATCCGGAATGTAAGAACACACGGAACATAGGAGCAAAAGAAGAGTCAGGGCTTTCCCAGGTCTTTCCAGAAAAAAAGTGCATCCTCTGCGGCGCGAACATGCTGATCAAACGGAATAAATCCGGGCAGCGGTTTCTTGCCTGTGAGCGCTATCCCGCGTGTAAACACACAGAGCCCATGAGTACTGGAGTACCCTGCCCGGAAGAAGGGTGCGACGGGACGCTGGTGGAAAAGGTCTCCCGGAAGGGGAGAGTATTTTATGCATGTGACCGCTATCCCGACTGCCGTTTTGTCATGTGGGATGAACCCTATAACGCAACCTGCCCCATATGCGGGACCTCGGTACTGCGCATCAAGAGACCGCAAAACGGGGGGCCCGTATTGAGCTGTCGAAAAAAGGGCTGTGATTTCAGAAAGCCTTTTGAGCCGGTCTCAGACGATTGACCGGCGGGGCAACTAATACATCAGGACGGCTTTTTGTCGTTTCTTGCCACATAGAGACTGCTTTTTTTCCAGCCTTCGCGTTTTTCCTGGGATTTTTTGAGAAAGCATTGCCCCTTCTTATCCCGGACATCGTGGATAGCGTGTCTGAGGACAGTAACAGGAAGACCACCCTTCATGTGCAGGGTAATTTCATATCGGTTGAACCCGGATATGATTCCCTTCAAGACCTCTCCCTCCAGCAGGGTGAAGAAAAGCACCACTCTGTCTTTCATCAAGGGGAATAAAGTCTTGTTTTTGACATGATGCCGGTAGCGAGGAGAAAAGTGCGGTCCCAGGTTCAACGCTTCCACCTTACTCTCCTGCTTCAGGAGAGGTTTCACGGAGTCGGCGAGTTTTGCGGGATACAGAAACTTGATCTGGACCTTTGGAAGAACTTCCTTTTTCCCCTCACCACAATCAACGGTTACATCATACGTGACCGTTTCAATGATTCTGGCCTGAAAGCACCGATGCGGGTGGGCGTGAATCTCCCAGGGCTGATTGTCCAGGACAGCCTGATCAAATACTGATTCGTGATAGTGTTCTTCAAGGTATTCGTCAAGACCGATGAGATATCCCATTGCCTTCCCTTATGAATTTTTCAGGCTTTTCTTCATCTCATCCTCGAATTCTTTGAAAAAACGGTCCTTTTCCTTCCAGTCAGGGCCGAATCGCTTGTCAAAGTATCCACCCAGCCTGTCAAAGAGCTTTTTCCAGAGGGAGGCACCTTTGTTTGTTATGATATCTTCCAGGAAAGGTCGAAGTTCAGACATTTTTTCTTTCGGGAGAAATGTAAGTGCACCCAGCTTCATGGATTTTTTCAGGGCCTCCGGGGTAACCGCATGGGCGGTCAGCATAACTGTCGGAAACTCACGGGATACGGAAGTCTTCAATAGTTCAAAACCGTTTACCCCCATGATGTCCAGGATCACCATATCGTATGTATAACTTAACAGGTATTGAATAGCGGTGTCATAATCCATTGCTTTGTGCACTAACGCCATATCGAGCTCTTCTTCAATAGTTTCAAGCACATCGGGCTCATCATCAACAGCCAGAATGATCTTGTCTTTCAGTGGGCTTTTTTGTTCGGACATATTTTTCCCCTTTCGTGTTTTGGTGGTTCATCTGTTAAATGGAAAGATCGGGTATTTTTTGCTGCATCTATCTTTTTATATCAAGAACGGAATACAGGGTCAAATCAATATTGCTATCCTGCCGTTCCATGAAGAAGAGGGCTGGAGAAAAAATTTCTTTGAAAAGAAGACTGAACTGGTTAAACTAAAATATCCGTCTGAAAATTTGAAAAATGAGAGAGGGTCCTTGAAAGGAGTTGCCGGGAAATATGACCACAGATCCAAAAAAGGCCATCGCGGACACGAAATCTCCCAAGAAACGGAAGAGAGGCTGGTGGAGCCGTTTTCTGGAGCGCCTCGCTAAGGCAAACGCAGAATCGCCGGCTGTAGTATGCCGCCACTGAAGCATTAATCGACCGGGACCGGGACGTCCCTGACAGAACAATTTGAAAAGGAAAACAGAGAATGAAAATAGCACAGGTGTTTCACGAGGACCGTCTCATGGTGGGGGAAATCAAGGATGACATGGTAATGCCCCTTGCGTGGGATGGAACCCTGGTGGACTTGATCCAGAGAGACCGAATGCCGGAACCTCTTGATCGGGCTCCATTGAATTTGGACGATATTCGCTGGGCACCGGCAGTGACCAACCCTGGAAAAATCATTGCCATTGGATTGAATTATCAAGACCACGCAAAAGAGAGCAAAGGGAAGGTGCCTGCTTTTCCGCTTGTCTTTGCCAAGTTCCCCAGCAGCCTTTTGGGCCACAAGGAGCCGATCACATGGGAGGAGAAAGCGACCCGAAAGGTGGATTTTGAGGCGGAACTGGCCGTCGTCCTGCAGAGAAGGGTCCGGAACTGTTCTGAAGAGGATGCAATGGACGCGGTTTTCGGGTTTGCCTGCGCCAATGATGTGAGTGCACGGGATCTCCAGTTCGGGGATGGACAGTGGGTTCGGGGAAAATCCCTGGACACCTTCTGCCCTCTGGGGCCTTGGGTCGTGACAAAGGATGAAATTCCGGACCCCCAGGATCTCGGTATTCGGTGCCTGGTGAACGGAGAGCCGATGCAGGACAGCCGAACAAGCCGGATGTTTTTTCCTGTTTCAAGGCTCATCAGCCTGCTGTCACGCTATTTCACTCTTTTCCCCGGGGACATTATCCTGAGCGGAACCCCTGCCGGGGTAGGGGCTTTTCGGGATCCGTCCATCTATCTTAAAGATGGTGATGAAGTTATTGTGGAGATTGACGGTATCGGGAGGCTCATAAATACCTGCCGCGTCATCTGATGTTCTTGGGGAGACCCGGAAGCCACACGAAGTTTATTTGGGAACATGCTTCTAAGGGCGCGGGAAGTATCGGCGAGTGGACCTGGTCACGGAAGATCTTGTTTGGCGACGTCCGACCTTCCCGGCTATGAAAATGCCTATGAGCCGGTCATGGAGGTCATAGATAGCACTGTAGTTGAAGCGGGAAAGGATGCGGGAGAGGGCGGTGTCAAGCGGCGTTTTGTGGAATGATCCCGAGACGGTGGCATCTTTAACCTTTTCTTCGCCGTGAACCTTAAGCCCTTTTTTTTCTTTTAACTCATTGAGAACCAGGTTGAGTGGGGCTTCCCTCAGCTCTGCGGTCACCAGGTCCCCGGAAAAGGCGAGAAATGCCTTTTGCTCATTTCCATGAAGGAGGCTGGGGAAAAGAGAGACAAATGTGCAGAGGAAAATCAACAGGCCGGATTGTTTCCTAGGACGCCGCATGAGAAAATTCTACCCTTGTGGCTGAAATAAAGCAACAGCTTTCTCAAAGGAGAAGACGGATGGAGTATGAAACCATAACGTATGAGGAAAAGGAGCGGATTGGTACCATCACCCTGAACAGGCCCGACAAGAGAAACGCTCTTTCGCTGGAGCTGCTTGAGGAATTGTCCCACTGCGTGCAGTCGGCGGGAAAGGAAAAAAACGTGAAGGTCCTGATTGTGAAGGGTGCAGGTGCGGCCTTTTCCGCGGGCCATGATATGCAACAGATCCTCGGGGAAGAACTGGATGATATTCGCCACCTTTTCGATACCTGCGCGGAGCTGATGCTCCTGATGCACAAGATTCCCCAACCGGTCATCGCCCAAGTCCACGGCATTGCTACGGCCGCGGGATGCCAACTGGTGGCCGCATGTGACCTCGCGGTTGCGGGTGAGAGTTCGCTTTTTGCCACACCGGGCGTCAAGATCGGACTTTTTTGCACCACCCCTATGGTGCCTTTGAGCCGGGCTGTGGGCCGGAAAAAGGCGCTGGAGATGCTCCTTACCGGCAAATTCCTGCCCGCGAGGGAGGCCATGGCTCATGGTTTGATCAACATGGTGGTTCCTGACGGGAAATTGGAAGAGGAAACAATGGGATTGGCAAGGGAAATCGCCCAATACAGTCTGGTAACCATCGGGATTGGAAAGCAGACGTTTTATCGGCAGATTGAAATGAGTGATGCGGGTGCATACCACTATGCAAAGGAGGTAATATCCGCAAATGCCGTCATGCCTGATGCCGTGGAAGGGATGTCGGCGTTTTTTGAGAAACGGGACCCTGTCTGGGAATAAAGAGTAATAGGAGGGAAAAATGGCCAACGGCAAACCTACTCGCGAAGAAGCCTGGGAATTACTTACGAAGTACAACAAGAATGAGAGCCTGATCAAACACGCACTGGCGGTGGAAGGCGTTATGCGGTATTTTGCAAGAAAGCGTGGGGAGGATGAGGAAAAATGGGGGATCATCGGACTTGTGCATGACCTTGACTATGAACAGTATCCAGACCAGCACTGCACCATGAGTGAAAAGATACTGCGGGAACATGAATGGCCGGAGGAATACATCCGGGCCGTTGTCAGCCATGGGTGGGGGATCTGTTCAGACGTGGAACCCAAGACAGTCCTCGAAAAGACCCTCTACGCCATCGATGAACTCACCGGTCTGGTGGTGACAACGGCCCTTGTCCGACCGTCCAAGAGCGTCATGGACCTGAAGGCAAAATCCGTGAAGAAGAAGTGGAAGGATAAGCGCTTTGCCGCAGGGGTGGACCGCTCCATTATTGAAAAAGGCGCTGCTATGCTGGGGATGGAATTGAAAGAAATGATCACCGATACCATTATGGGCATGAGAGAGGTGGCTGAGGCCATCGGATTGAAGGGCGTAACAGAGCCCTGATTACCATCAGGGCGTCATCTGTGGCGTTGCCTTCGATCGCTCCTCCTTGCGACGTATTGTTGATACGACTCAGTCGTCGCTCCTCAATGCCTTACATGACACCTTGCTGGCAATCAGATAAAAATAAATTTCCTCAAAACGATCGATAGAGAACCTGAAACATAATTGAGCTGGAGGGTCTGCCGGGGGAAGGATTGACATACTATGCCTGTTTTTCTATAGTCTGCACCTAACCCGCATTTCTCACGGGCCATCTACTGTGGCGGAGGAAAGCCCCATGGCTCCTGCGTTGCGCTTGAAAAATGACTTTGACGTACTGCGAGTACGCCTTCATCCATTTTTCTTCGCGCGCCTTGTGTCCATGAGCCTTTCCGCGACGTCGCTACGAAGGTCCGTGAGAAAAGCGGGCTAAATGTTTTTGACCACTCATGACAGCTGTTTTGATACTTTTTGAAGGAGGAAATGTACTATGCGGAAGATGTTCTTTTTTATCGTGTTTTCGTTGGTTTTCTTGGTTGGAAGCGCTGCTTTTGCCGGCAAAGAGATGAAGGTGGGTTTTGTCTATGTTACCCCTATAGGAGATGGAGGCTGGTCTTATGCCCATAATCAGGGACGGCTCGCGATAGAGGCCATGCCCGGTGTCAAGACCACCTATGTTGAGGCGGTGAAAGAAGGGCCGGATTCAGAGCGGGTAATGCTGAATATGGCCCGGAAAGGGTATGATCTCATTTTTGCGACGAGCTATGGGTACATGGATCCAATGCTCAAAGTTGCCAAGCAGTTTCCCAAGACGGTGTTCATGCACTGTTCCGGTTTCAAGCGGGCAAAAAACATGGGAACCTATTTCGGGAGAATGTACCAGGCCAGGTACCTGTCGGGCATCGTGGCCGGGTCCATGACCAAGTCGAATATTCTCGGGTATGTGGCGGCATTCCCCATTCCTGAGGTGATCCGGGGAATAAACGCCTTTGCCCTGGGGGCACAGTCCGTGAACCCCAAGGCCCAGGTTCGGGTGGTGTGGACCAAGACCTGGTACGATCCTGCCACTGAGAAAGAAGCTGCCAAGAGCCTTCTGGACGTGGGCGCAGACGTGATCACCCAGCACCAGGATTCTCCTGCGGCCCAGGAAGCGGCTCAGGAAAAGGGAGTCTATTCCATTGGATACGACTCCGACATGTCCAAGTTTGCCCCAAAGGCGCATTTGACCGCACCTATCTGGAACTGGGCGCCGCTTTACAAGAAGCTGGTGAAGGAAGTGCGCCAAGGAACGTGGAAAAGCGAATCCCTGTGGCCGGGCATCGAAGAAGGAATCGTCGGGCTCTCTCCATTCGGAGCCATGGTGCCGCAGAAGGTGCGGACAATGGTCCAAGCGAAAAAAAAGGCCATCGCATCCGGAAAAGCGAAGATATTTGTGGGCCCGATCAAGGACCAGAAAGGAAAAGTACGTATAGCAGCGGGAAAGGCGGCGCCTGACAAGGACCTGCTGGGAATGACCTGGTTCGTGCAGGGAGTTGTGGGGACAACCGAGTAACCATCAAGACGGCAAACCTGCGGTCCATGATGTGACGATACTTGGGTCTGAAGGGTTTCTTAGTTGAGCATCACACATACAAATGGGAAAGGGTAGCAGGATACCCAATGCTTGCGTTTAAGATCACCAGGAAACAGGAACTCTCACTGCGGAGTTCCTGTTTCTTACTTTTCGCCGCAATAGCCGTGTCTCTCTGTATGAGTGCGGTGCTCCTTCTCATGCATCACAAATCGCCCGTGGATGGGATTGCACTTCTTTTCGAAGGGGCATTCGGTTCTCTGTGGGCCCTGGAAGAAAGTCTGATCAAGGCGATTCCCATCTTCCTTTGTTCGCTCGGGGTCGCAATGACCTTTCGTCTCCAAATCTGGAATATCGGTGCGGAAGGACAGTTTGCCCTGGGTGCGGTCGGCGCCACCTGGGTGGCACTCCTTTTCCCTGATTTACCTGCCCTGGTACTGCTGCCTTTTATGCTCTTGGTAGCGTTGACAGCGGGGGGCATCTGGGGCCTGGTCCCTGCGGTGCTCAAGATACGGCTCCGGGCCAATGAGATTATTGTTACACTTATGTTGAACTACCTCGGAATCCTTTTTCTGGAGTACCTGGTCTACGGGCCCTGGAAAGACCCGGTAAGTTTTGGGTTCCCAATGACCAGCCAGTTTTCAAACAGCGCCATCGTGGGAACCATCGGGGGTACCAGGATCAACTGGGGCATCATCCTGTGCATTGTGCTGGGTGTAACGGTGTGGATAGTACTCCGGTACAGCAGGCTTGGCTATGAACTCAAGGCAAGTGGCGAAAACGTGAAAGCGGCGCGCTACGCCGGCCTTCCCTATGACCGCCTGGTGATCTTTGTGATGGTTTTCAGCGGGGCCCTGGCGGGTTGTGCAGGTTTCCTGGAAGCTTCAGCGAACCTCAATCGACTTCAGCCAAGTGTGATTGCGGGATATGGGTACACTGCGATTGTGGTGGCATGGCTTGCAAGGCTGAACCCCCTGTATATTGGAGTGGCGTCCTACCTGCTGGCCGGGCTCAAGGTGGGGGTGGAAAACATGCAGCTGGAATTGCAGGTGCCTGCCGCCTTCGGCGGAATTCTGGAGGGTTTGATCCTGCTCACGGTCCTCGCAGGCGGATTCTTTACCCAATACAGTATCAGTATCAGGAGAAAACAGTGAACGCCAATATCCTGGTGCCCCTTCTGGCCGCAGCTGTTCAGTCCGGCACACCCATCCTTTACGCCACTCTTGGCGAGATCCTTACAGAGAAGTCCGGAGTGCTTAACCTTGGAGTTGAAGGAATTATGATGGTTGGTGCCTTGGCCGGCTTCCTGGCTTCCATGTACACGGGAAATCCTGTTGTTGGTTTTATTGCCGGGGGAATTTTCGGGGCTCTCATTGCGGGGATCCACGGGTTGGTATGCCTGGTATTCCAGGGAAACCAGGTTGTTTCCGGCCTTGCTCTGACTATTCTCGGGACCAACCTGGCCAACTACCTGGGAACCCCCCATGTGGGACACAGCGCACCGGGATTCGGAGTATTTCCCGTCCCCTACCTGTCCGGGATCCCAATTGTGGGACCTGTTTTTTTTAAACTTGATATGCTGGTCTATGTTTCCTATGCAATGCCGTTCGCAGTCTGGTTCTTTCTGCAGTATACCCGGTGGGGCCTTGCCCTGCGGGCGGTCGGTGAAAACCCTGAAGCAGGATCGGCCGCGGGCCTGAACGTTGCGACATATCGGTGGGCAGGAATCCTGGCAGGAGGATTCCTGGTGGGGCTGGGAGGTGCGTACCTCTCTCTTGCCTACACGCACCTGTGGACGAACGGTCTTTCCGCGGGTCGGGGCTGGATCGCTGTTGCCCTGGTTATTTTCGCTTTTTGGAAACCCGGGAGGGCGGTGCTGGGAGCATACCTCTTCGGGGGAGTGATGGCCTTTCAGCTTCGTCTTCAGGCAACGGGGACCAACCTGCCTTCGTCACTGCTCCTGATGCTGCCGTATGGATTGACCGTGTTGGTCCTAGTACTCGCTTCCTGGAAGGTAAAAGGGGGCGATGCGCCGGCAGTCCTGGGTGTTAACTATGAGCCGCCGGAATAATTGCTTGCATTTTTGGGATGGTTTTCCGTCTAAAATGAACCTAAATCATAAATAATCCACCGGTTCTACCGGTGAGAATTGAAAAGGCTCTGCTGTTTCCCGCGAAAAGAGAGACAGTATGTTTAAGAGGAGAAACGCTTATGGAAGATCGTCAAACTCGATATACAAAGAACTATCCTATTTCCTGGCAGCAGCTGCACCGGGATTCGAAGGCCCTTGCATGGAGGCTTCTGGACGGAGATTTTTTCAAGGGCATTATCGCGGTGACCCGGGGCGGGATGGTTCCAGCAGCGATCATTGCCCGGGAGCTGGATATTCACCTGGTGGACACGGTGTGTGTTTCCAGTTATGACTGGCAGGATCAAACCGGGGAAATTGAGGTCCTCAAGGCCGTGGAAGGCGACGGAGAGGGATGGCTGATCATTGATGACCTGGTGGATACCGGAAAGACGGCCAAGACCGTGAGGAACATGCTCCCCAGGGCCCACTTTGCCACCGTATACGCCAAGCCTGCAGGCAGGCCCCTTGTGGACACCTTTATTACTGAAGTGAGTCAGGACACCTGGATTCTGTTCCCCTGGGATTCCGAATCACAATTTGTGCAGCCCATTATCGGCAGGATGAGAGAAAATACATGAACGACACCGCCGATCCCCTTGTACGCCTTGAATCCATAAGCAAAACCTTTGGCCGTGTGAAGGCCAACAGGGACATTACGCTCCATATCAGGGCAGGGAAAGTCAAAGCGCTCTTGGGGGAAAACGGGGCGGGAAAAAGTACCCTTATGAGCATTCTTTCAGGACGTCTGAAGCCTGACAGCGGCAGGATCATCATTAAGGGCATTCCCCAGAAGGGCTATTCTACGAAAACGGCGATTCAAACAGGGATCGGGATGGTTTACCAGCACTTCATGCTGGTGGAAGCCATGACCGTTACAGAAAACATTTTTTTGGGGAGAAAAGAACGCTTCCTGCTCAAGTCAAAAGAGATGATCGCAAAGGTTGACGAACTGATCAAGACCTATGGGCTGCAGATTGATCCCGTATCAAAGATATCAGACCTGTCCATGGGGGAACGGCAGCGGGTGGAAATTCTGAAGTTGTTGTACCGACAGAGCCGCATCCTTATCCTTGATGAACCGACTGCGGTTTTGACTCCCCGGGAGATCGAGCAACTCTTTGATGCCGTGCGTGCCATGGCCGCCCAGGGAAAAGCTATTGTGTTCATCAGCCATAAACTGGAAGAGGTCATGGCGATTGCCGATGAAATCGCAATCCTGAGGAAAGGATCTGTGGTGGATGAAATGCCTGCGGAATCAGTCCAGTCCAAGGCCGAGCTGGCAAAACGCATGGTTGGCAGGGAGGTGCTGCTGAAGGTCGATCGCGAACCTCTGGAGCCCAGGCAGGTTGTCCTGCGGGTACGAGGGCTGCGTGACAGCGTGCTGGACGATATCAGCTTTGACCTGCGCCAGGGTGAAATCCTCGGGGTTGTGGGCGTTGCAGGGAATGGGCAGAAACGTCTTGTAGAGGTGGTTTCAGGACTCGAACCTCCCCAGGAAGGGGAGATCAGAATCCTCGGAGAACAATGGATTCGCTTCTTTTCAAAAAAGAGATGGGACGCGAGCCTGAGTTATATTCCCGAGGATCGGATCGGCGTAGCCTCGTGCATGGGCCTGGATCTTGTTGACAACTTTTTGCTGACCACACGTGAAGGATTTTCATCAGGGCCATGGCTCAAACGAGCGGAAGCGGAGAAAAAACTCAAAGAGCTCATTGAGAAGTTCGGTATTAAGGCGCCGAGCAGCAGAGTTACAGCCCGCCAACTCTCCGGTGGGAACCTCCAGAAAATGGTCCTTGCAAGAGAATTTTTTCGGCGGCCCCGCCTCATCGTTGCTGAACAACCTACCCAGGGACTTGATATCGGTGCTACGGAAGATGTATGGAGGATTCTCCTCAAGGCACGGGAGAGGGCGGGAATTCTCTTGATAACAGGAGACCTGAGAGAGGCGATGACCCTTTCAGACCGGATCGGGGTTATGTTCGGCGGAAGGCTGATGGACCTTTTCCCGGTTAGCGACGAGGAAAAAATGGAAAAAATAGGTCCCCTGATGGCGGGGATCGAGACTTGATTGTGGAGGGGAACATTTCGAAAAGGGTTCCTGCTGTCATGATTCCTTCCCCCGGTGTACCTGTCCTTAAACAAGTCCGCAAAAGCGTTTTATCTTGACTATGTCGACCAAGTAGATTAAAAATTTTTGTTTAATTTGCGTTAGTTTTCCAGGAAATATGGATCAATGCCGAGGTTTGTCGGTATTGCATTTGAAGGGATATGTGGATGGAGAAAAAAAATCCTGTTTTAATGGAGAGAATGGAGAAAGGCCGGAAGCTGCAGGAAAGGGGGGTCGATCTCTACCCTTCGGGCGGTGATGTTGACATGAGTATTTCCGAGGCGTTTGAACGTTTTGGAAATCTTGGCGAAGAAGAACTGAAAAATGAAGAGAAATCCTACGCCTTGGCGGGGAGAATCGTGTCACGACGGGACTTCGGGAAGGCCTCTTTTATTCACCTGAATGACAGGGGCGGACGCATCCAGAGCTATATCCGCAAGGATAAAGTGGGTGAGGAATTGTTTGAAATTTTCAAATTGATGGATATTGGCGATTTTATTCGGGTGAAAGGGACTTTTTTCCGCACCAGGACAGGCGAGTTAACTCTGCTGGCAGAGGAACTCACTCTTCTCTCGAAATCTCTTCGGCCGCTCCCGGAGAAGTGGCACGGGCTGAAAGATGTGGAGACCCGATATCGGCAGCGCTATCTTGACCTCATCGTCAATGACGAAGTCAAAGATGTTTTCGTGCGGAGGGCGCGTATTACTCAGGCCATCCGGGATTTTTTTACTGAAAAAGATTTTATCGAAGTGGAAACGCCGATGATGCAGACTATCCCCGGAGGTGCCACTGCACGGCCATTCAAGACATACCATAACGCCCTGGCAATGCCGCTCTATTTACGCGTGGCGCCGGAGCTGTATCTGAAGAGACTGGTGGTGGGAGGTCTGGAGCGGGTATTTGAAATTAACAGAAATTTCAGGAATGAAGGTATCTCCGTTAAGCACAATCCTGAATTCACCATGCTCGAGTTTTACATGGCCTATGCAACCTATGAGGACCTCATTGAAATTACGGAAGAACTTTTTTCAGGACTTGTGCGTCTCATTCACCAGGCGGACCGTATCGTGTACCAGGGAAAAAGCATTGATTTCACCCGTCCGTGGAAAAAAATCTCGCTCAAAGATGCACTGATCCAAATAGGGGGAATAGAGGAAAAAGCCTTCAACGATCGGGAGGCGGCAGTGGAGGCGGCGAGAGCGCACGGCATTGATATATCGTCAAAAGAAAGTCTTGGAAAACTGATAACAAAGCTTTTTGATGTTCTGGTTGAACCTCAGCTGATCAATCCCACTTTTGTCGTGGGCTACCCGACTGATGTTTCGCCTCTTTCCCGGAGAAACGACGAAAACCCCGACCTGACAGATCGTTTTGAGCTTTTCATCGGAGGATCGGAAATCGCCAATGGTTTTTCGGAGCTCAATGACCCGGTGGACCAGAAAAAACGGTTTGAACAGCAGGTGGCGCTTCGCAAGACAGGTGACGAAGAAGCCCAGTTCATGGACGAAGATTATATCACGGCCCTTGAGCACGGTATGCCGCCCACAGCAGGGGAGGGAATCGGCATTGACCGGGTCATCATGCTGTTGACGGATTCTCCTTCTATCAGGGATGTTATCCTTTTCCCCCTCATGAAGATCAGGCAGGACTAGTTAGGACATGTTTTTTGAATTTTTCCTGGGGTTGAGATATCTCAGAGCCAAACGAAAACAGACATTCATCTCCATTATCTCCATTATTTCAATCCTGGGAGTGATGGTAGGGGTTATGGCCCTGATCGTCGTCCTGTCTGTGATGAATGGATACCGTGCTGATCTCATGTCGAAGATTCTGGGAGTTAACTCCCATGTCCTGGTGTTGAGCTACGGCGGTGCTTTCGACAGGTATACAGCGGTGATGGATCGGACAAGAAATGTAAAGGGAGTCGCGGGGGTCACCCCTTTTATCTACTCCCAGATTATGGTCAGCCACGCAGGCAATACGTCCGGAGCTATTTTGAGAGGGATTGATCCCGGCACGGTGGGTGACGTGCTGGCCATTCCTCAAATGGTCAAAGGAGTGACCATTTCATCGCTTGAGCAGCATTCCGGCGGGTTGCCTACGGTCATTGTCGGAAAAGAATTGGCAAGGCAGATCGCAGTTCACCAGGGCGACATCTTGACGCTGGTATCTCCTGAGGGAAGGCTTACTCCGCTCGGGAGGGTCCCCAATACCCGGAAGTATCGTATAGCCGGATTGTTTGATTCAGGGATGTATGAATACGACGCCTCAATGGTGTATATCTCTATCAGGGAAGCGGAAGCATTCCTGGGGTTGGGAGAAAGGGTCACGGGGATTGAGGTAAAGGTTGATAACCTTGAACGCTCGGATAGTATTGCGCGAGATATCCAGAAAAGCCTGGGATACCCTTACTGGACCAAAGACTGGAAGATGATGAACAGGAGTCTCTTCGCTGCACTTAAGCTTGAAAAAGTTACCATGTTCGTTATCCTGACAATGATCGTGCTTGTGGGAGCACTGAATATCATCAGCACCCTGGTTATGGTCGTTATGGAGAAGAGCAAAGATATCGCAATCCTGCGGACCATGGGTGCTTCGGCAAGGAGTATTATGTCGATTTTTATGCTCCAGGGATTATTTGTCGGTACCCTGGGAACCATAGTGGGACTGGGATTTGGCCTTGGGCTCTGCCATCTCCTGGCCAAATACAAGTTTATCTCACTCCCGTCAGATGTTTACTATATTTCGACCCTCCCGGTTCGGGTGGAGACGCCGGATGTTGTCCTGGTGTCCCTGGCAGCGGTGGCGATTTCCTTTGTAGCCACCCTGTACCCGTCTTGGTATGCTTCAAGATTGAACCCGGTTGAGGCACTGAGATATGAGTAGTGAGAAATATTGTGCTTGTGCTTAAGGAAGTATATAAGACCTATTCACACCTCGGGGAATCAATTGAGGTCCTCCGTGGCGTCAGTGTAGCTATTGCGAGAGGACAAAGTCTTGCAATCATGGGCGCATCCGGTGTTGGGAAATCCACGCTTTTGCATATTATGGGGAGCCTTGAGCCTCCTTCAAAGGGAACGATTCTTTTTGGAGGCCGGAAAGTGAGCGATATGGATGAGTCGGCTCTCTGCCGATTGCGAAACCGTGAGATCGGATTTGTTTTTCAGTTCCATCACTTGCTTCCGGAGTTCAATGCCCTTGAAAATACCATGATGCCGGCCCTGATCGCCCGTTACCCCGTAAAAAAGGCAAGAAGCCTGGCCGAAGAAGTCCTGCACCACGTTGGCCTGGAGAAGCGAATGTCTCACCGCATTGGTGAAATGTCGGGGGGAGAACAGCAGCGTGTTGCCATTGCAAGGGCGCTTATCATGAAGCCCGGGCTCATCCTGGCAGATGAACCCACCGGAAATCTGGACTGGAAAACCGGCGAGGAAGTGGCGGAACTCCTGGAAAAATTGAACAGAGAGATAGGTATGGCGATGGTGGTGGCTACGCATAATCAGAGGCTGGCTTCAAGAATGTCGGCACAAATGGAGATTATTGGTGGAGAACTTGTCTAGCGGGAGAATACCAGGGTTTTCATTGTGGGAAAGAGTCCGGTCAGTGATTGTTTCCTTCTTTGTGCCCATTTCTGTATTGGCGCTTTTCATGTGCACATGGTCGGCGGTTGGTTATGCTCAGGAACCGGTGGTGACGGTAGTCCCTTTCAAGATTTATGCTTCACCGAAGCTGAAAAATCTCTCCAAAGGGCTGCAGAACATGTTCGTTCTGCGGATGCAGAAAAAGGGAATCAAGGTAACCCCTACGCGGACCACAAATACCTATCCGCTCTCTTCCTCTTCAGTGACCAGGGATACCGCAGTGCAATTGGCCAAGGCGTTCAATTCATCGTTCGTCGTTGATGGAAGCCTGACACAGATGGGGAAAAAACTCAGTGTGGATGTCCGGCTTTTTGATGTGAAATCCGGGAAAGAGCCTTTTTTCTTTTACGGAGTGGCAGATGATACCGACGCACTTCCTTCCACGGTGGATCGCCTTGTGATGAGCATCTACAATAAAATTCTCGGAGTACCCCAGGTTGATTCGGTTCTTGTGGAAGGGAACAGGCGGGTTGAAAAAGATGCTATTCTGGCGGTAATCGGCACGAAAAAAGGACAGCCGTTTGACACAGGGCAGCTCGACCAGGACCTTCGGGATGTGTACAAAATGGGCTATTTCAAGGATGTGCAGATTGAAACGGAACCAGGTCCGAAAGGGAAGAAAGTTGTTTTTAAAGTAACAGAGAAGCCGTCAATCGGGAGAATCTCCTTTGAAGGCAACAAGAAAATCAAGGCTGATGACCTGAAAAAAGAACTGGGCCTTAAGCTCTATTCCATTCTTGACGAGAACCAGGTGAAGCAGAGTGTCGGCAGGTTGAGGGATTTTTACCGGAAGAAGGGATATTACAATGCGGAGATAGAGGAAAAAACTGAACCTCTTCCGAACAATGAAGTGCAGCTGAAATATGTCATCAAAGAAAAGAAGAAGGTTTTTATCTATAAGATTGAATTCCTGGGGAACAAGGCCTTTGATGAAGACGATTTAAAGGACCTGATGCAGACAAGTGAAAAGGGCTGGTTTTCATTTATTACTGATTCCGGATACCTGGACAGGGATAAACTGAATTTTGACGTACAGAAAATTGCTGCGTTCTACCATAACCATGGATATATCAGTGCAAAAGTCGGCGAACCGAAGGTGACCTATATAAAAGGCAAGGGATTAAAAATCACTATTGAAGTGGAAGAAGGCGAACAGTACAAGGTGGGGAATGTCTCTGTGGAAGGTGATCTGATCCAAACACCTGAGGAACTATTGAAACATGTGCGGATTGGGAAAGAAAAGGAATTCAACCGGGAGATGGTCCGAAAAGATATGCTTGCCCTGAGAAGTGTCTATTCAGACGAAGGGTACGCCTATGCTGAAGTGTCTCCTCTAACCAGGAAAGATCCGAAAAATAAAAAGGTAAATGTTACCTACAAAATTTCCAAGGGACCGAAGGTCTATTTTGAACGGGTCAATATTTTGGGCAATACCGTGACCCGCGACAACGTGATTCGACGGGAACTGAAAGTTGTTGAAGGAGGGTCTTTCAGCGGCAAGGCCATGAGAAAAAGTATGGAGAACCTGCACCGACTCGGTTTTTTCGAGGATGTATCAGTAGAGACAAAACGGGGAGAGCAGAAAGACTCCATGATAGTTGATATCCATGTGAAAGAACGCCCAACTGGCTATTTCAGTGCGGGGGTGGGATACGGCTCGGTGGATAAGACCATGCTTTCATTTCAGATCGCTGAGAATAACCTGCTGGGACATGGGCAAAGCCTGAGCGCTTCAGCCAAACTTGGGGCTGTGTCAAGCGAATATGACATCCGGTTTGTGGAGCCATGGTTCCTGGGAAGGGACCTGTCTCTGGGAATTGATATATATAAATGGTCGAGAGAGTATGATGAGTATACCAAGGACAGTTATGGTGGAGACGTGAGTCTAGGGTTTCCCATCGGACTGGGTGAATATACCAAAGCAAATGTCAAGTACACGTATGACAATGCTGATATCACGGACGTATTGGATACCGCTGCGACGGCAATCAAAGAGATGGTCGGGCAGAATGTGACCAGCAGTATCACCCTGGGGCTCAAGCGGGACAGCAGGGATCGACCCTGGGATACCCACAAAGGCTCCATCAACAGCATCAGCTTTGAGTATGCGGGCGGACCCTTGGGCGGGGATCTCTACTTTAATAAATACCAGGCAAGATCTGCCTGGTATTTTTCTCTCCCTTGGGATACCGTTTTTCTTGCCCAAGGGAGATGGGGGTGGGTGGTTCAGCGATCCGGGGGCAAACTCCCTGTTTTTGAAAAATTCACCCTCGGGGGAATTAATACCGTGAGGGGCTTTGATTACGCTTCCATATCGCCAAGGGATCCTGCCACAGGAGATAAAATCGGCGGGGAAAAAATGATGGTTTACAATCTGGAATACCGGTTCCCTTTGCAGAAAGAGCAGGGCGTGGTAGGGGTGGTTTTCTTTGACGCTGGGAATGTTTTTGAAAAAGAAGATGATTGGACATTCAGCGGCATTCGCCGGTCAGTGGGCGCGGGGATCAGGTGGTATTCCCCTGTGGGGCCCCTGCGTCTTGAATATGGAAAAAATCTTGATCCCCGGGACGATGAGCCTTCGAGCAACTGGGACTTTACCATCGGCGGAACATTTTGAGGCAATGTGATACAGTGGGGAGAAGAGCGGTTTTTTGGAAGACTTACTGAGGGAGAAAGGAAAGAGGAGGACATATTATGAAAAAAATGACGCTGTTTTTTGTAGCTCTATTATTGGTCATTACCCCGTGGTCTGCACTTGCGTTGGACAAGGATAAAGTAGGGGTGATTGACATGCAGAAGTTCCAGCAGGAATCCAAGCGATTTCAAAAAGTCAGGGCCGATCTGAAGAAAAAATTTGAAGTACTGCAGAAAAAACTGGATAAAGAAAAGGCGGATTTGGCAAAACTCGAGGAAGAATTCAAGAAACAGAGCATGATGCTGAGCCTTGATGCCAAACAGGACAAGAAGAAAGAGGTAGAAAGGAAGCGTCGATACTATAAGTATCTTTATACCGAATATACCCAGGAGATGAAGGACGCGGAGCTTGACGCGCGGAAAAAAGTGGGAAAGGAAGTGGAAAAAATCGTCGGTAAAATGGGGGAAAGCGGTGGATATGTCATGATTTTTGAACGGCAGGCACCGGGCCTTATCTACTACGATGATTCCCTTGATATCACTGAAAAGGTGGTAAATGCCTATGATGGAGCCACAAAATAAAGGGAAAAAGGCCCAGGGAATATCCCTCCAGGAAATAGCACGGCTGATTGATGGTGAGGTTATTGGTGATGAGATGATCCGCATCAGCGGTATTAATGCCCTTGATGCTGCTGGGCCCGGAGAAATCTCTTTTCTGACGAGTAGCCGTTATCAGGACAGGCTTTCCAATACTCTTGCCTCAGCAGTAATTCTCCAGGAAAAGACGGCCCTCTATGACGGCGCCCAGGTTATTGTTGCAGATCCGAAGCGGGCCTATCCCAAGGTAGCTTCTCTCTTCGCGCCGGATATTCCCCGGTTCCCGGGAGTCAGTGAGCAGGCGAGCTGCCATGGAACCTGCAGGATTGGTAAGAGAGTATCAATCTATCCCAATGTTTTTGTGGGTGAAGATGCAGAGATAGGTGATGAATCCATCCTCTTTCCCGGTGTTTACGTGGGTAACAGGGTACGGATCGGTAGAAAGACGGTCCTTTATCCCAATGTTACGGTGCTGGATGATTGCCAGATAGGGAATGAGGTTATCATTCATGCGGGGACCGTTATCGGGAGTGACGGGTTCGGTTTTGTGCAGGAAGGCGGCCATTCAATGAAGATCCCACAGCTGGGTATTGTCCATATTGATGATCAGGTCGAAATAGGGGCAAATAACTGCATTGATCGGGCAGCCTTTGGGAAAACATGGATCCAGCGCGGTGTCAAGACCGACAACCTTGTACAGATTGCCCACAACGTCATCATTGGCGAGGATAGTATTATTGTTGCCCAGGCAGGGATTTCAGGGAGCGTGAAGATCGGACGGCAGGTGATGCTCGGAGGACAGGTGGGAGTTGCTGATCACCTTGAAATTGGAGACAGGGTGATGATCGCGTCCCAGTCAGGGGTGGCCAAGTCAATAGAACCCGGGCAAATAGTGTCCGGAACCCCCACCATGCCTCACCGTTTGTGGTTGCGGGCTTCAAGCCTTTTTCAGCATCTGCCTGAGTTCAGCCGCAGGCTCAGGGGGCTGGAAAAACGGTTGGATAGCATTGAAATGCGCGGAAAAAAGGAGTGAAGGAGAAATGAAACTTCCCCTCTTTTACGAAGATATCGTCCGAATCCTGCCCCATCGATACCCTTTTTTGCTTGTTGACAGGATTACCGAGTTGGAACCGGAAAAACGCGTGGTGGGGTGGAAAAATGTGACGGCAAACGAACCTTTCTTTGAAGGACATTTTCCCGGAAGGCCGGTCATGCCCGGAGTCCTTATTATTGAGGCAATGGCGCAAGTGGGCGGAGTGCTGGCGCGCCTGTCCGTGCCGGGGGCCCTTGAAGAAGGAAAAGAAGATGCAATTTTTTTCATGTCCATGGACAAAGTAAAGTTCCGGAAACCGGTTGTACCGGGCGACCGGATCGTGTTTGAACTGGTCCCCCTGAGGAGGGGATCCCGGGTCTGGAAGATGCGCGGAAAGGCGAGTGTTGACGGAGAGATTGTTGCTGAGGCGGAGCTGGTGGCCTCAATCGGGTAAGGAAGCATTTGACAGGATAACAGGACACACAGAAGAGTATTCATTTCTTGAGGCCTGTGCGTTGGTG
>Ga0164318_10000732_pt1 | contig 26680 bp, 23 predicted proteins | sample GuaBasSedimGuay9_FD_113734 | JGI IMG/M metagenome (GOLD analysis project Ga0164318, IMG submission 113734) | Subseafloor sediment microbial communities from Guaymas Basin, Gulf of California, Mexico - Guay9, Core 4571-4, 0-3 cm | ecosystem: Environmental > Aquatic > Marine > Hydrothermal vents...
AACATATCGGTAAGCGATACCCTAACAACCCCACAAGCCTGCTTGGTAAGAATAGAAGGACAAGCAAGCAATCAAACCATAAGCTATGCAAGCGGTTGGTGCAACGCAACCATTAGCTTAGCAGGCGCAAGCGAAGGCAATTCCACCATATATGTTTATGCCAACGATTCAGCAGGCAATTATGGGCTAAACAATTCATATGTGGTATGGATAGATGATACTGCTCCGTCTATAACCATCATTAGCCCAAAAACCGTAACAAATTCTGACGTATTTAGATTTTTGTATTCTGAAACTATTTCTTGCTCCATTTATTCGCTGGATGCTAGCCAAAATGTAACAAACTGCTCCATAGTAAACAATGAATGGTCCGGCATATTATCAGGCTTGTCAGATGGTTCCCATAATATAACAGTCTGGGCAAATGATAGCTTGGGGAATATGGGAAAGGTAACAAGATACTGGACAAGGGATACCAAGCCACCACTTATATTTAATGTTAGCCATGGACAAGTCACAGATACCGCTACCATTATCTGGGATACACTAGAGGCTTCCAATTCAACCATTTACTATGGGATCGCCATGAATAACCTTTCAAATACGAAGACAGATTCTTCATTTGTGCTTTCTCATTCCCTTACACTAACTAACCTTGAGTTGAATAAAACATACTACTATAATGTATCTTCGTGTGATCAAGCAGGCAATTGCAACTATTCTGGCATATATAACTTTACCACACCTCTCTGTTTTGATAAAGATGGTGATGGGTATGAATCCAGTATTTGCGGTGGTACCGATTGTAATGATAATAACCCGAATATACACCCTGGGGCAGTGGATATCTGTGGTAATGGCATAGATGAAGACTGCGATGGTTCTGATGCTGTATGCCCTTCCTATACTGGCATGGGTGGTGGTGTATGCATAAGTGAATGGGAATGTGAAGAATGGGGGCAATGCTATCCCAATGGAAGCCAGTATAGAAAATGTATAGATACCAAAAGATGTACAGCCTCCGCTGAACGTATAGAGATGAGAATTTGTAAGTATGAGCTAGAGATGTGGTATTGCGGAGATGGTATATGCAATGGTAATGAAACATGCACAACTTGTCCCATGGATTGTGGCACATGTGTTAGTGAAAACATTACAACAAAGAAATGTGAGGACACGGACGGGGGCTTCAATAAATATATAAAGGGCAGTGTAGCGCTTTTAACAAATAAACATAAAATAGTGTATACGGATTACTGTAAAGATGATAGACATGGGATTGAATATCTATGTGTTAATGAAGGCTTATGGAGCGAGGAGTTCTATTGCGAACCCAGAAAAAGAGAAAGGTGTGTAGATGGCGCATGTGTGAAACAGATGTATTGCGGAGATGGTATATGCAGCGGTAATGAAACATGCGCAACCTGCCCCGTAGATTGTGGGATATGTAAATTAAAAATAAACACAAGAGATGTAATAAATATGGTATTATTGATATTTGTGGTGCTTGCCATAATTTTGCTTTTTTATGTAAAAAGATAGGTTCTGGAAGAGCTTATAGATTTGTAAGCAACTTCTTTATCTCCTTAAAATCTTCCATTAGCACTTCTTTCATATTTGGATTATAGACGGCAACAGCCGGGTGATAAAGGGCTACTACCTTGCCTTTAAAAAATATTGTATTTATGTTATAAACCTTGCCATGTATCTTACTTATACCTCCTGCGCCAATCCCATACTTTTCAAAAATGTAACGCATAGAGTATCTGCCAAGTGTTGCAATTATCCTTGGTTTTATTATAGCTATTTGCCTATCTAAGTATGGTGTGCATGCCTTTATTTCCTCTGGTGCAGGATCTCTATTGCCAGGGGGTCTACACTTAAGTATGTTTGCTATATAAACCTCCTCCCTTCTTAACCCTATACTTGTTAACAATTCATCTAAAAATTTGCCAGCCTTGCCAACAAACGGTAAGCCTTGTTTATCTTCCCAGTAGCCTGGAGCCTCTCCTATAAGCATAAGCTTAGCGTTAACGCTTCCACAGCCAGGCACATAATTTGTCTTTGTCTTATAAAGCTTGCATCTCTTGCACTCAAGTATTTGCTTCTCTAATTGCTTCATTTCATCTTCTTTGCCCATATTGAAAATTTTAGTCATGAAATAAAAAATTAAAACATAAGCAAAAATGGTAGTAATAGATAGGCAAAAAGAAGTAGCGCAGCAAGGAGTAGAATAAGCTTGTCCTGCATAAATGATCGGGCCAGAAATAAAGGGGCATAAGAGTGCAAATAAAGGCCGTTGCCAATATTAGGAATATAAGTGCAAACAATCTCTTTTCCTTTTTAGAAGCAATCTTAGAGGTGAAGAAGCCAAAAGGAAGAGAGCACTATTATCATAATTATGTTAGTAATTAATACCAGAACTATAGGAAAAACGGAGGCAAGATAGCTTAGCATTTCCCACAAGCTAACATAATTTGGATCTAACTGCGGTAAAAAACTTGTGTTTGCAAATACAGCATCTTCGCTCAAATTGCTTAAGCTTCCATTGTATGTAAGAAGGGTAGCATATCTTGCATCCCTATTCATGTATTGCCTGTACACCTCCTTGATATAACTGTTTAACTCAAATAAACATCTATCCTCATGCGTCGCTATCCCTTCTCTTAGTTCTATTAAGGCTTTTACCGCTTGCATGCTCGCATTTTTGCAGTAGGCAGTTTCTTTAGCATGGTCTAATTTATATTCAATTTCCCATTTGCTCGTAACCAAACCCCTAGGAAATAGCCCTTCTACGCATGTTATTTCAGCTTCGCCTATGGTAACATTATATTTATTGGTAAGGTTTATTTTGTTGGCGATAAAGTATATATTAGGCTTTGTGCAATAATCCTGCAAAACGTCTCTTGCTTTTGCAGATATGAAATATCCATGGTTATTAAGCCATTCAATAAGCATGCTAGCATTACTTGCTCTTAATATTGCAATATCATATATATCTACCTTCTTTTCCTCCACAACCTCAACCTTGCTACGCGCTCTAAGTGCTCCTATCAGCCATCCTTTACGGCGCTTTGCAAATAAGCCTGAAAGTGTATAGAAGATATCTATATCTCCCTTGCTTACTTCTGGCTTTATGTTAGAGTAAATAGGCACGATCCATGCCATATCTAGATTATTACTAGAGATTTTTGTGGAGAGTATCATTATCTCCGTGCTTCCATTCCAAAAGATTACAGCCTTTTGTGAGGGTAAATAGACAGCGGCATTAAAAGTAAGAAAAGTGATATAAACAGGAAGATTATTTTTATGTCATATTAAATAATTTTTGCAAAATAATAAAACCTTACCTTTGCTTTTTTGCCTTTTCTACAATTTTCTTATAGTTGTCTGTGTCATAATCCTTCCATTTTTCCACATCATACACAACAATCCTTCCATCTTCACTCTCTGTAATTACTTGTGTTATTCCAGCATTTATCAAAACCCTTTTACACCTGTCACATGGATGGGATGGCGTTGGTTTGCCATCCTTTGTTTCTCCATATATATAAAGCCTACCGTTCAGAACCTTTGCTCCATTTCTTGCCGCATTTATTACTGCGTTCTCCTCAGCGTGAACAGCAGGGCAAACATCATAAGCAGCATACGATGGCAGTTTAAGTATATCCTTGGCACAACCAACCTCTTCACAATTTATAACCCCTCTTGCAGGTCCATTATAGCCCGTAGACACTATACTATCATTAACAACTATAACTGCACCAAATCTTCTTCTTAAGCAAGGTGAACGTTTTGCAACAGCCTTTGCTATACCCAAATAATATTTATCCTTATCTGGTCTCATAAGTATTATTGGTAAATATAAATAAAAGTTATTTCCTTAGTCTGTTCATATTAAATTCATATTAAAAAATACATTAATACTTAAAATTAAACTCTTTTCCATAAATTTGTGTTTTCCTTTTCTTTAATTTTAGGAATATCAAAAGCATGGAACATGCAAGTATAATAATCATTGTATAATATAGCAATCCTCTGACCTTTTCCTGCTCCTCTTTTGCGCAATCGGGGTCGAACTCGGGCAGGCAATCGGGATCGCACACACCATCATTTATTCTATCACAAATACCGTCTTTTATACCATGCTTTTTTTCAATCATTGGTAAGTTTTCAATAACTTTATACCTCATTGTTAGCGTTTTATTTTCATACCCAATTTTTGATACACTAACCATTACCTCATACTCCCCCTTCTCATATGTTGGCAATTTTGCAACACCACCATTAAAATCCAATATAACATCATTTGCATAACCTTCTATACTTCCATTCTCATAACCAATAACTTTTACATATGCATCTTCATCCACAACAAATACCGTTTTTTGCTGATCGCACTTAGCGTCTTTGCATATATGAATCTCTAAATCATCAAAAGTCTGTAGCGTGCCAACAATATAGAATGGAACAATTAGCCTTTCCAATTCCTTTCCGGCATCCAAAACCTTGACAATATACCTATACTCTCCCGTTTTCATTGTTTTATAAACATTCAAATCTATACCTTTTATTATAGCTTTTTCGTTTGGCGTTAATGAAATTGTGGTTGGAGGTAATATCAATACTGGCAAGCCACTTTCTTCTGGATAAACAATAACCTGCTCGATATCAAAATATTTTGTGCCATTATAGGTATTAATGAGGTTAGCACATAATCTTATGGTATCGCCAGCAGTATATGTTTCATTAAGTTCGCAAGGTTCAAGGAGGGCATAGACAGAGCAAGTGTATGCTATCAATATCGATAAAAAGCATAACATACCAACCATCTTCGTATTAATAATCAACTTTAACACCTCCCTCTTATCAATTCTTCTAACTTTATTTTTAAATCACCCTTCCCAAGTTTCTCATACTCTTTTTTCAGCATCTCACATAACCCTGCTCTTATTGCCATTTTTATTTCTCTTTCGGCATAAACCCTAACCTCTGAGTCTCTGTCTACCAATAAAGGTATAATTCTTTTTAAATAATCTTTAGGTGGGTAGTTCACAAGGAGACGTTCAAATATTTTCTTTTTTACGTAGGCAGAAGATGTGGTTGAAAGTACATCCAGTCCTTTGTCCAAAATTGCCTGTTTTTCTTTGTTGCTGAAGTAATCACATGATAGAAGACGACCTAAAATCACTATATCACTAGCTACTAACGTTTCAAATGGTGATTCTAACATGGAAATAAACTCTTGCTTCGAGTTTTTTAGTTGAGATGATACCTTACATAGTACCATCTCATAACAATATAAAACACTAAAAAAATCTAACACTGCTGTCTTAACGTCAGCATTATCTTCACTAAGAACAATACCCATCTTAGTTACAACCTCCCTTGTGATGTCCATGTTTTTATTCCAATCGAAAAAGGATGTAGAAAGACCATTAATTAAACTAATTTTTACTATATCTTCATCCACTAAAATATGGTCCATGATAGCTCGTACCTCGCTACTCTTACATACAAGTGATCCTGCAATCTCTGTTAATGTTAACTTTAATTCCTGGCTGATATCTCTAGCATTCTTTGCATCAAGGAGTATAAGAGCAACACCCGGATCGTATCTTTTACAGAATTCTTTTTCAAGCACAAGTTTTATTTTTCTTAGTATTTTGCTAGCAAAGTATATGTTTTCGTAATCAGTTGTAGTTTTTATTATATCTATCATATCACTTGCAATCCTATTTATCAATTCATCATTATACCTCCATTTATCAATTATCTTCGCTACGGTTTCCATAATATTTGCTTTTTTTGTGCCACTACTTGTTAAAAACTCTTCTCTTAGTGCAGGATACGCGCTCGTTCCGATAGTGGATAAAGTATCTTTTGCTGAAGACAGGATAAGTTGTGGATATATGGTCTTTTCTATAATATCAGCTGTTGGTGAGGCTCTTTTTTCAACAATTTTATCAACATATTCTGGATCAAGATATGGAATAAGCTTATTCACTACCCTTTCCTCATTGGCTTCTATTTTTCCAAGCAAGTTTATTGCTGGTAGTATATCATAAATCGTTCCAGTATCAATCATTTCTAAAAGCTTAGTAGTAATACTTTCCTTCTCCTCCTTTTTCAACTCTCTGCCTTTTAATAATTCTGAGGCTAAGTGTATATTGCCAGAGTCTAGTAATGATAAAATATATTGAGTTGTATCGAGCTCTGTGTACTTGCTTAGTTCAGCTGTCAAATCTATTAGGATATCAGATGAGCGTGCCGTAGCACGTGGCAATAAAGAGCTTAACTCTTTTATAACCTCTTCTTTTTTATCCTGAGTTATGGTATCTCTTTGAAGTATTACCAAGCCTGCGTATATTTTTTCGTTTTCATCTTTCGTTGAATCAAATATAGCCACTATGTTATTATCAAGTTTTTCATAATATTCATTAGGTAATTGGATATTTGCTTTCAGGGCATCATATATTTCTTTACCAATTATCCATCTTTTAAATTGTAGGCATGTATCCTTTCTTGGCAATAAATCTATAAATGCCTTTGTCTTTTCGGTGATAAGATTAATTGGTACGTAATGCTCATGAACTGCCAATGCTGCCATAGAACATACATCGCTATCTTTATCATTAATCATTTTTATTAATGTATATATTAATGTATCATAAATCTCTATTGTTACTCCAAATCTGTCTATGATATTTATTAGCAATTTTGTAGTCTTTTTACGTATCTCTGGATTTTCATCCTTAGAAAGAGTTATAATTCTATATATATATTGGAACGCATAGCATGGATATTTAGCAATTATATCTAATGCTCTTATTCTTTTTTCTCCTTTAGCATACAGGGCTATATCAAACAAAATCTCTGTGTTTTTGATACCATCTTCTCCGCTTTCACACAATAGGTTACAAAATTCCTCCTTTATTGCAGGCACACTGTCAATTATATCTAAGTAATATTCAAATGCCTCTCTTTTATCCCCAAGCTCATAATAACATTTTCCAAGTATAGCAGAGATAAATGGTTTTAGAAATTCATCATATTCTTTATTCTTAAATGTTAATATAACATCTCGGCATCTTCCTACATAGTTAGTAAGGTCTGGATAGTAAAAGAGATCAATAACTGGTAAGTCAAGCTTTAGTGTTGGGTCACCAAGCAATATTGTTGTCATTTTATTTATTTCTTGTGGATTTCTCTCAACCTCTCTCTTAAGTATAACACCTAAAGAACTTCCAGATTCGAGTAATGAATGCAAGAAATTGTAAGAAGTCACCTCATTTACTTCAACTATATTAAGTGTTGTTGCAAGAGATTCCGTTAATGTGCCATAGTATCCAATTCCACCCTTTCTTATAAAGTTCGCTCCAAACAGCGATTTCTTTTCCTTAGCTCTGGGGTAAGAGATCGTTAGGCAAGCATCCGCTATCCCAAGAGATAGATCGAACCATGGCATTTCTTTTGAGCTTAGCGTGCTGCCCCATAAATTTGTATTCCCGTGATTAGAGAAAAGTATTATATTTTTCATTTTGTATTCACTAAGCCTAGGGCTTGTGCTGACCTTACATACACCCCTTGAAAATTCTTTCTTGCCTACATAACACGTAAATTCATATTGTCCAAGTTTTTCAATCTCATGGGCCAATAAAGGCTGGAAAAACTGAGGTGGATCAAAACTATGAGCTATACTTAATATGCTCGGTTTTCTATAGCTGTAGATATCTTCATACAACTTTTTATAGAAAACGGAACGCATGATATAAGAAGAGGTATCCGAGATTGTAATTCCAAATATTCTACCGAAGGGTATCTCTTCCGTTATATCATCATCAAAATTTAACACAATTCTTTCTAACGAGTTGTATTGTTTAAAGAGGGAAATTCCTATCACTCTCTCAAGTACGTACTTTGACAATCTGATTGCAGGTGGGCTTGCTATTGTTGTAAAGTACTTAATATTGGTATAACTTCCAAATAAGTCAGCGATTTTGTTATGCACATCTTCTCTTATGCTGTCTGCATCACTATTATCGGTAAATATAATCAATTCATTTTTTGCAGCCGCAAGCAATGGTGCGGCCAAAGAATCATGACAATAGAGCCTGTTAACGTTGCCTAGCCTTTCATTTACGCAGTATCTGTCATCAATATCGTTGGGGTTAACAAGTATTAGCCTGCTTGTTTTAGTCAGCTCGATATATTTCTTTTGCAGTTCTTCCAAGCTGTATCTCTCGTTGCATCTTGTACTAACATCCCCAACACAGATAACATATTTGTTATTCAGATCAATTCTTTCACCTGCTATTATTAAAGGTGCATTAATTAAAGAGGCATAGACAGATGCTATTAATGCAAGTTTATAATTGTCCTCAACATAAACAATTTTTCTAGGATTCTTCCAATAGCTCATATAATTATCCATGCTTTCGATTTTACTTGCTCCTGAAATTGTTAACTCACTTAATAAGTTAGCAGGCAGGGTATTGATATTATCTGCTATAACTATTTTTTTACCTTTATATTGCTCTATAAAGTGGTTAATAGATTCTATGTCAAAATTTTCTCCTTCTTTGTGATAGATTAGCAAGGGGTATGCACATTTCTCTATTATGCTTTCGTATATTTCTGGGTCACTAAATACAAGGGTATTGCATTCCTCTTTGTTTTTCTGCCATATAACAAGTGGTATGAGCTTCAAAACCCTTCTCCAGTCTTCATCACTAACTAAAAAAACCATATCATTACTGTATTTCTCCATTCTTTTAGTTGCAAGCATATCTTTTATTCTTCTGTAGAGCTCTGCAACATTATGCTCTTCCAAATCTTGTTCTGTCGGTTTTTTATGTATTATTGTGGTTATTTTGTATGTATATTCCTTGTTACAATTTTCTCCTTTATCTATAGGTATTATGACAGGTATGATATCATACTTGCTCTCATCTGTACCCTCTTTTATTTTCATTACAGTCTCGCTGTCTATCTCTTCATACTCTATGGGCAAGGTGAATTGGTTAGCTGTATAGTCCACTATGTATTCCATTCCGTCTATGTTCAAAACAACAAAATTGTGCGTTAGCCAGCCTTCACCTGGCTTAAAGAATTCTCCATCAGCTACATATGCGTCTATTCCATAATCTTGCATTAGCTTTACGACCAGGTTTGAGATCGCTATACATCCACCAGGGTACAATCTTGCGTCTCTTTCTTTATCAAGTATATATTTTTTGTATTCTTCTATTAGCAAGGGGCTTACTTCTTTGAGGAACATTTCCATCTTTTCTTTCCCATTTACCTTAGCATCTTTTGGCAGTACCTTTCTTTTTTGCTTCGTTATTTCAAAGTTTGCATCAAAGGTTTCACTATCTACTTGTGTATATTTCAGCTCAAGAATCTTGCAACCATTCACCTTTACTATACCCCCCTCTTTTACTACAGCTACAGCCTCTCCTCTGCTTACACATCTCCCATCTCTACAAATTTTGCCTTCGGGGCATTTCTTTATTACAGGCTGGCATGTGCCATCTTTACATCCATACTCCTTCACTTCGCTATTTGATACGCATTCATCTGCATGTCTTTCAAAATCTATACAAACAGCTGGGACGTTTGGATTATTATAAAGTGGATTCTCTATATACTTTCCCTGATCAAATATCTTTGGCATACCATCGCTCTCTATGCATTGCCATTCTTCTATTTTTTCTGGCATACATCGACCAAAATAGCAAGTAAGACCTGAAGCACATGGTTTTTCATCTGAACATTCCTCACCTTCTTCACCAAGCCCTTCCTTTTCTTCTGGTTTTTCTACAGGTTTTGCTTTTTCTTGCTTAAACCTTGGATACACTCTTATTTTTATTGCATTATAATCCTCGTTTGGCCATTCACCTACTTTGAGCACAACATAGAATTCGTTATAACCAGCAATGTCTTTACTTGCATCATAGAAGAATCTTTTAAATGGGCGAAAATCTTTTATAGGAGTATACTTCTCAGGCCATTCAAGACGTTTCTCTTCATAGCTATAATCATCTTCGCTAACCCAAAAGTACCACTCTATATCATCACTAGCTACAGGAGATATTTCTCCAAATTTTTCTATTGTACTTCCATCTGGATAGAATTGAATGTATGCACCTGAATATATTTCTATCTCTTCTCCACCTTCAAAATACGCTTTATAACAGTCTTTGTCCCAATCATAATATTGCAGAGGAAAGTAATAAATATAACTCGCAGTATTTTTATTAACACCCAAAACCTTTGCGTGTATAACAGCTTTCGCTTCCTTTTCTCCAACTGTAATAAATTCTTCCTCTCTCTTTTCCTCTCCTCCCCTTTGTATCACCAAAATAGCTTTATATTCTCCAGCTTCTGTTGCCTTGCATGTAACTGATAGCTGTTCATTCTTTCTTATATTATCTCTGGAGATTTCACATGGGCCGCCATATATCTCTTTCATGCCATCTATAAAGATTCTGGCATGATCAAAATCATAATTAAACTTAGCACTTGCTGTTACCTCCTCGCCAACTTTAACAGCAGAAGGTGTTACAGTGAAATAGGCAGCAGGTAATACTACTACCGGCTCTAGTGTTATTGGCTCTTGTTCCAATTCGATATCAATTGTTGTTTCACCTTCTATGGGTATTAGTTGACAGAAAGGTTTATAGCCAATGAGATGAACAGCTAAGGCATAGGTGCCACCTTCCACCTCAATATCAAATCTGCCGTCTGCGGTGGAATAAGAACCATATTTTACTGTCCCTTCTGGAGGGCATTTCTGAGAAGCATACAACATCACAATGGCTCCGGGAAGCGCTTCTTTCGTTTGTGAATCTTTGATTGTACCTGAGATCGAGGGCTTTGCCAAGCTAAATTGTGAGAAAAGGATTAATGAAAATGTAAAAATACCAAGCAATACAAACCATTTCTTATATTTATTCATTCTTGTACCCCCTTAATTTTATCCCAATCATTCTTTTGTCTTTTATACAAAATGAAATAAACTGATTAGTAAATCTATCTTCTCTTAACGGTTTTGGTACAATCCTAAAAAAGAAAGCTATTGAGTTTTTACCTTCTCTTTTGTGGCGAAGATACTCTTTTGTCACATCAATACCTAACAGCTTTCCCTGTGTTGTTGCTTTAATTTTTGCTATTTTTTTACCCTTTGCGGCATATAATTCTTTAGCGCTCATTTCTTCAGGTACAACAAATATTTCATATTCTACCTCAGGCAACCCTGACAATTCCCCGAAATTTGTCATGACAAAACCGTGCAAAATAAGCTTCACCTTTGAAAATTCATTACTTGGTATATTAAATTTGACAAGTAATGCAGAAGATTCAAAATACGTTGGTGTTGACCTGTCTATTAGATCTGGCATTAGATGTGTTTTTCTTTTTGATCCATAACCACTTACACCATAGGGGCAGCTAAAAATATCCCCATGCTTCTCTCTGTCTACCTTTGCATAAAGCGGATGCTGTGGATTTCTAATATTCTCTGCATTTACCTCCGTAATAACACTTGGTTTAATATCTTTTCCTTTCATTTCCATAACCTTTTCTTCACAAATAGACCTTTGTTTTCTACCACCTATTAGCTTGCACACATCTTTGTCATAGTATGTTGATGCGTAAATATCATAGCCTGCCATTTTTGCTGCCTTGCCCGTTATTCTGTTACAATATTCAAGATTTTTTTCTTCTACGCATTTTTTAAGCAATATCTCATCGTCACACCATTCCCGGCCTATGATTTGTTCATTTTCTTGGCATGTTGGGTTTTGCTTGCATTCTGTCCAATATTCTTTTACGCAAGTTTCCCTTCTCTTTTCCCAAAACCACCAGCCCTTTTTCTCACATTTTGTTCTTTTATAGCCTTCTTTGCACGGCTTGCAATCACCACTATGCCATTTTGTTACGTATTCGTGCTTGCATTTGAGCCTAAAGAATTGTAGGATTGGTACGGGTTTTGCTAACCTTGGTGCTTTGCTTTCACAACTACCATCCTCTTTACATTCAGAGCCAGCAGGACAACCGCAAAGCTTGCAGTTATCTATGAGCTTGCCGTTCTTGCAATATTTTGGTTTTGTTGATGAGCATTGATTGTATGGCGTACCGTCTGGGCATTTATTGGTAATGATAAGCTCTTCTGCTTCAACACCACTTGCTGTGATTTCAGCTATTTTTCCTACATATGGGGAGTATTGTTTGTTTGTATCTATAGCTACAGCTCTAAATTTGTATGTGCCTTGTGGTATTCTTATATCTAGCGTGTATGTACATTCTTTCGCACCTTTGCATAGCTTGCCTCCTAAAACAGGCCATATACCCTTTTGGGGTATGTACATGTAAATGTATATGTATTTCAGTCCAGTATCGTCTCTTGCATTAGCTATTATCCTTATCTTTCCCTCCTCTGTGCTTTCAATGTTTATTTGTACTGTTGGTGGATTGTCGAGGGCTGTTGTTAATTGAACGTTGGTAAAAGCTAAGGATAGCAGGAATAAAAGCAAGAGTATTAGATTTTTGTTCATAATTAATATTTCTTTAAAAACATTTTTATTTCTCTTTCAAATCTTTCAAAATCTTCTATTTTCTTTAGATTTTCGAATACAAGCTCATCATCAATCTCAGCATATCTGTGGACAAGTATGTTTCTAAATCCTTTCATTTTCTTTATTTTCTCTTTCATGGCATGCGAGACTATCCCTTTCTTTTCTAGTTTTTCAAATAAATCTTCTTCTCCTGAGGGAAGACCTAGCCTTAATTCCTTCACAATCAAGCTACTTATATCTATTACACACTCTATTAAAATCTGTAACAGCCTTTCGCATGATCTCTTCTTCTCTATTCTTAAATACTCCTTGTAGCTTTTTGGCATTATTGATTTTAACTCATTTAAGTACAGCTCTAATTCATCAAGCTTTGATACTATCCTTTCTTTATCCATTTAAAACACCTTCTAGATATGAGTAATAAATGTGTTTGTAATCCTCGAACTCTTTAATCGTTTTTATAGCTGTATCATATAACAGGTCCATATCCTTACAATAAATTACCTTCCCTTCCTTAAGAACCCTTATCCTTATGTAAAGAGGAAGTTGCTGGAATATATGTATATCTAAGGGAAAGCTGCTAATATAATACAGCTTCTTTCTTGACATCTCTAAATTCTTCATCTTTTCTTTCAAAACTATACACACGTCTATATCAGAGTATCTTTCTCCTCTTGCATAACTTCCAAAGACAAGCACTGCCAACACATCCTTGTCCTTCTTGACCGTTTCTACCAGCCTTTTTAGTATTTTCATAATTAGTAGTACTCTCGGTTATTAATAAATTTGATTACCATCACAGCTGAATCCTTTTTATATCACCATTCGTTAATAGTAGCTCTATTTCAGACCCTTCAATGGCGCTAATGCTGCAAAACTCATCTGTGTACCTCCTCTTAAATGTATCAATAGCGCTAACAGGATCGCTAGCATTTATCTTAGCTATATAGACAGTTAGCTTTCTCCCGCTATAATTCGTAGCCATTACAGCATATGTTGCCATTTTAAAATTTTTGAGAATAGTATTTAAATTTTGAGACCATATAAAATGCATAAATATTTTATGGAGCTTTGGTTTTGAATGCAAGGTGAATCCATAAACTGCCAACGTTTTAAACAGTTTTAACACACTGTAATTATTTCAAAACTACAATCCTTGACCACTAAGCCTAAAGCACGTTTCCTTCAAAAGATTAACAACATCCGCTATCTGATGGCCAGCGTAATCTCCATAAAGCTTTGTGATCCTTTCCTTTAGATTGGTTTCATAAGGCCCCCCTTTAAAAAAGTACCTGCGCAATGGCTTTAGGCTATCTGAGATCTTTTTCATAGAGGATGCGAGGTCCAATTTTTTCTTCTTTTCCGTCTTCTCAACCTTCTCCTTACCCCTCTCTCCCAACAGCTTGCTCACCTCTTCCTCACTCTTTTTCTCAGTTTTTTCAAGACCTATAAGCTCATCTATATAGTTCTCAAACTGCCTCTTTTTTGCCTCCAGCTCCAGCAATAAAACCAATAGCACATTTTGGGATATTAGATATGGGAAGATATGAAAGTATTGATCCTCCATTTCCAAAGGCCCTTGCGAACCCTTGTAGTAATCAACCTCGTATTTTATATCAAAAAAATAATAATAGATATATCTCCTATCTATCATTAACCCCGTATGTACAGAGATTTCCTCTTTCATCTTGCCTGGTGACGACCATTTTTCAACCAATTTTTTAACCTCTTCATCACTAAATTTAACATTATACCTCTCCTCTATCTTCTTTTTCCATTTCTTGACAAAATCATCGTAGATCTCAACCTCACCCTTAACCATCATTGGCTTGCCCATTTCTTCTGGTGAGAACCCTCTCCAAAACCATAACCTTGCCCTTATACCACTCATAGGTACATTTGCAAACAAAAGCGGATTAATTACCTGTGCAGCATGCTCAAATTCAGCCTCTTCCCTTATCCTTTTATATTTATTAACCACGGGTACAAGCCACTTTTTATATTCCTCTATAGACTTTTCTCTTGAGCTAAGCAAGGTCTTTATTCTCTTATACCTCTCTATAACATCTGGTATGAATGTCTTTTTCCACTCCTTAAATAACTCATTCTTTGTTTTGAGAACCGTTGCCTCTGCTCTTGAAACGTTTAGCTTTTTCATTATGGCTTCAACAGTTGTGTCTTCTTCCGATAGCTTTAAAAAATCACTTATTATGGTTGGCCATCTCCTTGCCATCGATATCATACTATACCCTTCTCCTGTATGTGCATCGACCCTATCAACAAAAAGGCTTCTGAGTACATGCTCATCCTTTTTGCCAGCCCTAAAAAAATCCAATATTTCTCTATACCTGCGTTCATCATGCTTTAAGAGCTCATAATCAGAGATTGCCTGAGCCACACTTGCTAATCCTGTCTTTATTTGCTGCTCAAGGGTTTGTTTTTGTGTCAACACCGTTAGATGGCTTGGTGTATGTACGGGGTTTGAAACTACATACTCATCAAACTTCGCCATATTAAAACGCCATTTTGCAAGCCTATAAACAAACACATCAAATAATATCTCAGACTGACCTGGTAATGTTACAGGATTTATCACTTTTACATGCTCCCATGGTTGTAATATTACATATTCCCCTTTAAGCTTTCCGCCACATTCCTTAAACATCTCCTCATAAACATATGAGTCTTTATTTTTGTCCTCTTTTTCTCCTTCTCCTCCCTGCCTTTTCTTCTTAAACAGTTTCCAAAACATACCTTTTTTAATTTTAGTCCCCATCCCATATATATTTATGGTAATGATAACCTATGGGGAGGTGAGCAAGGATTTAGCTTATAGCCTGTCAAAACTAACAAGAATACCTATTCTACCTAAGGTTGTCAGAAGGTTTCCAGATAACGAGGTGTATGTTAGGATAGAGAACACAAAGATAAAGGGCGAGGTAATATATATTGTACATTCCCTTTATCCAGATCAAAACTCAAACCTTATTGAACTTTTCTTAACCTTGGATCTAGTAAGGGATTATGGCGGCATACCAAGGCTCATATTACCATACCTTGCTTATAGCAGGCAAGATAAGAGATTTCAAGAGGGCGAGGCCTTTAGCTTGAGAACCATTGCAAACATATTAAAGGGGCTAGGCGTTAGAGAAATAATAACGATAGATGTGCATTCTTACAGAAAGGAAGGAAAGTACAGGCTCTTTTCTATTCCAGCTAAGAATATAACAGCAAGCAGGCTTTTGGTAGATTACGCAAGAACTCTTTGCAAGGATTTCATAATAGCTGGTCCAGATCAAGGCAGCAAGCATTTTCTCTCAAATATTGAAGGGAAGAAGGTGTTCCTCAGAAAGGAGAAGTATTGCTCGAGATGCGGGAAAAATGCTGTCCATTGTAAATGTAGCTATAAGAAAAAGGAGTATGAAATCAGAAGCATTGCTCCAAAAAGTGTGAAAGGAAAGAATGTTCTAATAATGGATGATATTATCAGTAGTGGTGGCACGATGATAGAAGCTGTAAAGGCCGTTAAAGGTTGTGGGGCAAATAAGATAATGGTTGCATGCACACACGGACTTTTTCTTGGTAATTCGTTGAAGGTGTTGAAAAGTATGGCAGACATTGTTTTTTCCACAAATACCATTAAAAGCGAGGTGGCAAGAGTTGATGTAGCTAAATTATTGGCAAGGGGGATAATACCTCAAGCTTAGGCATAGAGATTCCCATTGAATTTCATACCTTTCTGCGTTATTGCATAGGCATTAGCCCCTATAGACTCAATATATGTTATTAAGCCAGCATCCCTCAATCTCATTAGAGATTCCGCTAAACCTTCGCAATTAGACAAGGCTTTCAACTCCCCCAGCCTCACAACCTTCCTCTCTTTAATAATGGAAAGAAGTTTGATATCCTGTTGTGTCAGCATCATATTTAATAAATATATCCAGCAACAGATAAAAATCTATTCTATCTTTTCAAGCTCCAGCTTAAACTCATTCGCTTTATTTTCCAATATTTCTATAGCCTTCTTGAATATATACCCTGGGCTTAAACCAGAAACACTTTCTATATTAAACACAACCTTGTTTGTATTAAGTGTTACCTTTATTTGCCCTGTTAATTCTTCAACAAATTTATACTCATCGTATCGGTAAGGGTCAACTATAACAAGCTTGTTATTCACCTTTTTGAATATACCTTTTGGCGAGACCTCTAATATCTTATCTATATCCTTTACATTTTTCAGATCTATTTCTGGAACGAATTGATAGGATGCATTTGCAGCCTGCCATTTTGCATGTTCTTTCCCTATCCCAAGCTTTGCTATAGCTTCTAGCTTTATTCTCTGTCCTTCTAAAAGTTTTACTATGGGGAAATCACCAGAGATTGGTGAAACCTCCTTATTTGAAGACTTCATATCCTTTGAATAAACTATGCATGGGCCAGTCTTATCTATTGCAAATACAACAGTACACAACGGGCATCCTTTACCACCGCACTCACACTCATCCATGAAGTTAAATTTCTTTGGATCGAATTTGAGAGGTATTAAGCCAAGCCTGTGCGCGATCATTTCGTTAAACAAAGCTGAAGTGTTTTCGTGAATCTCAACCCACTCAATAGCAAGCGTTGGCACTTCAGAAATCATAATCCTTCTTAATGCGTTTGCAAGAGCTGGTGTTATATCCTCTATTAGCAACCTCACCTCTTCCTTATTTTTTTCTAAAAGCTTGATCTTCAAAATACCACCAAACAAGTTTAATTAAAGAAATTAATTTTTTAATCTTTTTAAATCTTATGAAAATTGCTCTATACGCAAGTTCATCCTGTCATCAAATCCAACAACACTCAACTTGCTTTTTCTATAGCCCCCTAGCTCCTTGCTTCTGAGAAGCTCCACCATATCCTTATCTCTCGAAAGAATGTTAACAGGGCTTTCATACAATGTTGAAAGGTAAAGGGATACAGCAACGCTTACCCTATCACGAAGGCTCGCACTACCATCACACCTGTCAACATTACCCTCTATCTCATCCCATAACATCTCATCATACACTATCTTTTTGGTCTCTTTTATGAAATAAGAGTACAGCCTTCCTATATCTGGTGGTGATATTATGCAATCTCTATGGTTTTCTCTGAAGCTTCTTGCATACTCTTCTATAATTCTTAAACCATCAATCAAATTCTTGTATGTCACTTCCATTTCTTTATCAACCATACCAGCTAACTCTATATATTTTTCAAATCTTTCTTTATGTATAGATGAGAGTAATGGTATAGTGTATAATATCTCTGAAGCAACATTGCTCGCTACACAGCTCCTATTCATTCTAAGCAGATTATCAATATGTTTAAGATAGTGCTTTACATCATCACCATCAAACCGCCACCTGCCGCTTCTTTTAAAATTCATAAACGGCGGTATTAAAAAGGAGGTATCAAAGATTAGAACACCTTCAAGATGCTCTATATATCTAAAACCATCACTAATCTTTCTATGATCTTTTCTCATGGTCATATATTTTAAATATGAATGAAATAAATAAATTTATTATCCCAAAGGGGGAATGGTGTAGCTTGGTCTAGCATCGGGGCTTTGGGAGCCTCAGACCTGGGTTCAAATCCCAGTTCCCCCATAAAGAGGTGGTATTATGGAGGAATGTCTGTTTTGTAAGATAGTTGCTGGTCAGATCCCAGCTGAAAAGGTTTATGAGGATAGCGATGTCATTGCCTTTCTAGATATAAATCCGCGCAACCCGGGGCATACACTGGTTATACCAAAAAAACACTTTTCAGACCTGCTGGAGATGGATGATGAGTACGCAATGAAGTTATTTGTTGCAGTAAAAAGGATAGCTAAAGCAATAAAGGATGGCATTAAGGCCGATGGTATATCCATATCCCAGAGTAACGGCAGGGCAGCTGGACAAGTAGTTAATCATATGCATGTACATGTGATACCGAGGTTCTTCAATGAAGGTCCTGTGGGTTTGGAAAGCATACTCCCTACAAAAAAGATTGACCAAGGGAGTATGAAGAATATATCAAATATTTTAAAGGAAGCGATAAGTAAGGTATCTGAGGTTTCAAAGCCAGCCAGTGAGAAAAAGGAGATGGAGTTTGAGTTTTGATAGAATTATTCATAGGATAGCGAATCCTTGAAGATCAGAAGTATGATCACCGCAGCCAGTATTATTGTCCCAAAAAAGAAATGATGGGCTGTGTTTGGAACTAACAAAGCGATAAATGAGAATATTATACTTAACAAAACAATAAGCGCAAGCGCGATAATAATTGAAGCGAGTATATTCTGAGACATCTAATTCTTAATACGTATTAATGATTTTTAAATATACTTGAAGAGAAAATATAATATGGTTGTGCTTGAAAAATATTGCGATAAGTGTGGAGAGCGGAGCAAGTTTCTGAAAAATGTAAATGGTATGAGATTGTGCCCAAAATGCAGGGGTATTGTAAAGCAAAGCGAGGAAGGGGAAAATAGGTTGGAAAGACTTAAGAGGCTTTGGGGAATAAAGGAGAAGCAATAAACACCAGCTAAGCCTTCACTTCGCTCTTAACAAACTCTATTATTCTTTTAGCAACATTTATTCCCGTTGCCTTTTCTATACCCTGCAATCCAGGATTTATATTAGCTTCTATTACCTTTATCCCATCCTTTCCCTGCAACATATCAATAGCACATATCTTTGCTTTTATTGCCTGTGCCGCTCTTATACATATATCCTCCATCTCATCTGTAAGCTTAAACACAACACCTCTTCCACCCGCATGTATATTTGATTTTAGCTCTCCAGGCTTAGCTATTCTTTTAAACGAAGCTATCACCTCATCTCCAGCCACCACTCCCCTTATATCTTCTCCCTCACTTCTAACAAATTTCTCTATAAGCAGCTCTTGCTTTAAAACCTTCATAGCTGCTATAACACTCTTTGCAGCCTCCTTGCTGTCTATTATCATAACTCCCTGGCCACCAAAACTTGAAAGCAGTTTCATTACAAGTGGAAACTTTAGCTTGTCTACCATTTCCATTGCTGTATTTCTTGAACCAACAAGATAGGTATCTGGGACAGGTATGTTATGCTTGACAAGCTCCTGTAATGTTATAAATTTATTATGGGCTATTATGATAGTCTCAGCAGGATATTGCTTTTTTATATTCATATCGTCCATGAACCTGACCACGGGATAGCCTGTTTGTGCCCTCTTGGAATCTATCCTCAAAATAACATAATCGTAATCGGTTAGGTCTCTTTTACCATACCTCGCCCTTAACTCCTTTCCAACAAAAAGCTTCACCTCGTAGCAGGGTATAAGCTCCGCATTTTTAAACTCTTTCTTTGCTTCTTCAAGTAACCTCTTTGTGCTATAACCTATATTATCAATCCCCGCTCCCAGTATACCTATCCTCATACCATCTCTCCCACAATTTTAGACCTGTCCAAGTCAAGCTTATTATTTAGCATATTTATCAACAACTTTCTATTCCTGTGTAATACAAGGAAGTGGGGCATATAAATAGCACCTACCTCTTCTACTTTATCTAAGAATATACTTGCTATCTTTCTTGCATATTCATCGGACACCATGAAATCAAGTGTCAGTCCTCTTAGCTCCTTCCTCTCCGTTTCGTACGGAAGCTCGAGCTCATCTATCCTTGGCAGATTTATGTTGAGGTTACACCTATACATGAAATCATCGGATGATAGTATTCCAGCCTTCTTTAATGTTGCAAGCCCCGCTTTTACGGTAGAAACAGGTACACCCATATCCTTTGATATCTTTTCAGCCGTAGAAACCTTGTTCTTTATCATATATATAAGTATATTTCTTTTTGATGGAGGAATCTCAGCTATCTTTTTTATCCCGCTTGTATTATCAATATCATCATTCCTATAAAATATAACCTCCCCCAATATACCATCCACGAAAACCCTTACCTTCCTGTTATACCTCTTGCCCTTAACAAGCCATAATGGGTAGTTAACAACGCCTACAGGCTCAACACCTTTGTAATGATCCAATACATCCTTTCTCCCATACAATTGCTTTAAAAATGTTGCACTATAGAACGTTTCGGTACCTTTCTTCCCTTCTTTTGCTCCTTCACCACCATGCTCACTCCTCCTTGTTCTTATATCAACAAGCAGAGAGTTCTCAAACACACCAACTACCAAGGCTGTACCTATTGCCAGATCCTTTATTTCATTCTTGCTTGTCGTTGTTATACCCTCTACCGATTCCATTATAGCCTTTAAATCATTTGGATTCGTTACCTTCAATATTATTTGTGTATTGCACTGGCTGAGAACATTTTTATCAACCTTTGCTGGCCTCTGTGAAATTATACATAAACCTATTCCAAACTTTCTCCCCTCGCTTGCTATGCTTCTCATTATCTTTGAGCTGGGAACCTCGCCAAACCCCCTTTCAGGGCAATAATTATGAGCCTCTTCTATAACAAAAAAGAATTCTGGTATTTCGTTTCTTTTTCTTGCAGCAAACAGCTCTTCAGCCAGCTTCATAACGACTATTTGTTGTATCTCTGGCTGCACATCCTTTAGATTTATTATGCTCATCTTGCCGCTTTTCACCAGCTCCTTAGGTTGTGTCGGTTTTAAAGAAAACAATCCAGAGCTGTCTAGGATTTCTAACAACGGAATGAGGCTCCATTTTGACTGGCTCTCCATACTATTTATTTCATCTATCACATCCCTTACAGTATATTCCTTCCCTTCAAGATTCTTTATAGCTGAGTAGATTAAACCCTTTTGAGCAGCAGAGATTTTAGTGGGAAGCATATTTATTATTTCATTTGCTGTTAGCATACCATTAAGTTTTAATGGCTTGTATTTCAGCAAGCTGAATATCTCTATCTGCTTTTTATAGGATTTTGGTTTGATATCAAAGGTTTCCATCATCCTAAGCTCTTCCTTCTTTTTATTCTCACGAATCATGCTTATATATTCCCCATGCGGATCTATAACAACTATTGGCACGTTATTTTCCATAAGCTCCTCTAACAAAACGCCTGCAGCATAACTTTTACCAGACCCCGTCTTGGCTAATATAGCAACGTGCTTGGTAATCAAATGCTTTATAGGAAGTTTTACCTTTATCCTATAACCAGATAACATCCCAATATACAAACCTTCATCTTTTAGCCCAAGCGTGGATTTTATGAACTCGCTTGTTGCAGTGAATACTGGCGTATCTGGCTCAAATGGTACGTTTGGTGTCTTCAAAAATCCTCTTTCATCTCTGTACCCAATTATTTGCGCTTTTGCAATGCTCTTATTTACATAGTTAATGACAGAATAGATAGATGCTAAAACCCACCTTCCTTCAAAATCCTTAACCGCTACATATTGAGACTTTCTTACCCTGGCCTCTGCAATAAAGCTGAACTCATTTGTCGTTACGCTCCCGGTTATCCTTCCTATTAACATACTAATAATTTATGGGGAAATATTAAATTTATTAATAGCCTTTATATAAGATTGAATAAATACCTAAAATCAAGATCTGTGGAACTGTTACAGTAGGAAGCCACAAAGCAGCCTTCTTGCCCGTATTTGACCAACCCCCAAGGGCCTTTTAAAAATACCAATCAACTATTCCTTAAGTTTTTATATTAAATTTGTAACCTTGTTGCCCTTTTTCAAATCCTCCAGCACTGTTTGGTAAACTGGAAACGTAAAACTTTATATTGATATTTATCAATATACCAATATGAAGGAGTCATTAAAAATATTCAAAGCTTTATGTGATGAAACAAGATTAAAAATAGTTGAATTTCTTCTTAACGGAGAAAGATGTGTTTGTGAAATCGTTCCATTTACAAAAAGGACACAATCAACAGTTTCAATTCAGTTGGCAAAATTGGAAAATCTGGGAATAGTTGAATCAAGGAGAGAAGGAAAAAGCGTTTACTATAAAATTGTAAATGATAATGTTAGAAAAATTTTGAGAATTATGAATAATCTAAAAGAGACAAGCAATACTAACGAAATAAGATACAAACCTATAGGAGTTATTCACTCACCATTTAAAGAATCTAAAGGAACACCCATACAATCTATAATTGCAAAAGATATTGAGGGTACTGTTGAAGTATTTCCAGAATATGTTGAAGGTTTGAAAGATCTAGAAGGTTTTTCACACATAATTTTAATCTACCATTTTCACTTATCTAGAAACTCATCATTAGAAGTCAAACCGTATATGGATGAGAAAGTACATGGGGTCTTTGCAACACGAGCTCCAAGCAGACCAAATCCTATTGGAATTTCAATAGCACGCCTTATCAAAATAAAAAAGAACATACTTCAAATACGTGATGTGGATATTTTAGATGGAACACCTCTTTTGGATATTAAACCATATGTACCGGAATTTGATGCAAGAAATATCAAAACAATAGGTTGGCTTGAAAAGAAAATACATAAACTCTCAATATCAAAAGATGACGGAAGATTTATGATGGGCTTAAATGATGAGCGGGTTGGGTGATTGGAAATGGAACCTCTATTTATCGTTGTATTGTTGATTACAGGGGCCTTGGTTGGAACTGTCTCTGGTTTATTAGGTGTGGGTGGTTGTTTTATAATGGTCCCTGTTCAGTATTGGATTTTGACAGCAATGGGGATAGATCCTACTATTGCAATAAGGGTTGCTTTTGGAACTAATTTATTGGTTGTTTTTCCTACTGCTCTTAGCGGTTCTTTTAGGCATCATAAAAAAGCGGTGGTTCTTTGGAGGCAAGCAATAATCCTTGGTTTAACAAGTATGGTATTTACATTTGTAGGAGCTTATTTGGCAAGTATTTTGAGTGGTAATATCCTCAAAATTATTTTCGGATTAGCAATTCTTTTAGGTGCACTAAGAATGGCAACTGCTCATCCTATAAGAATTGAAGGAGAAGCACATACAAATCCGATAACTTATATCTTCTTAGGTGTCATTTTTGGATTTGTTACCGGATTAATAGGAATAGGTGGTGGGGTTTTAATGGTTCCATTAATGGTAATATTTCTAAATTATCATATGCATGAAGCGGTTGGCACTTCAACAGCAGTTATGATATTTACAAGTTTGGGAGGAGCAATAGCTTACATGCTTTACGGATTAAATGCTTCTAATTTGCCACCGTATTCTATTGGCTACGTTAATCTTTTACAGTGGATTTTATTGGCTGGTACAAGTATTCCAATGGCACAGTTAGGTGTTCACTTTGCACACAAAATTAATCCAAAATCATTAAAATGGATTTTTATTATTGTGATGGTTTATATGGGATTGAAAATGATCGGGGTATTTTCTTGGCTACACTTACCCATATAAAAATAATTTTAGCGGGATTGGTTTGGAGTATAATAGAGCAAAAAAATTATGCGCCGGCCGGGATTTTCACTTTGCGTGGGAAAGATACAAGAAGGGGCGAGTAAGCGAAGCTACCGTTGCCCCTTTTTGTTTTGAACCCGGGTCGCAGGCTTTCCTCTTCTTAGCCTTTTTCTTGCAGGAGGTATCGGAACCCGCTGGTGGTTCCAAAGTATCACCCCTGCCAATATCTGGTTGCAGGAGGTATCGGAACCCGCTGGTGGTTCCGATAATGGAAGGCCTGAGTCCTACCAGGCTAGACTACCGGCGCATACTGTAGGATTGCTTTTTCTCTTATGTATAATTTACATGTTATAAAAAAATAAATAAAAATATCAACCTCCAATCCTCAAAACCTTTTGCACTATTTCGCTTTGACCAAGGCTTTTATTCTTTCCTCCATATCTTTTCTTATTTCTTCTCCCTTATCAGTTTTAGAGTAAAAATCCATTTTTATTGCTAGCATAAGTTTTGCAGCTATTATCCTTGCTACCTTGCCTCTTAACTTCTTTGGGGCTGACTGGACAAGAGGGTGCATGAAAATAGCTCCGTGCTTTGGTGGCTTTCCTTTTCCCCTTAAATGCCTAAATAATGCTTTCTCTGCCCCTAACAATTGTATGGTTGATGCTGGCATTTTCGCCATCTTTTCCATTCCACCAGCAAGAGAAATGAGCTTTGCCCCTAATAATGGGCCAGCGACAGCGGTTATATTTGGCGCTATTTCTTCCATTAGATTTGTTATATAGCTTGAAACCATCTCTCTTGTTTTGTACAAATTTAGTACAGATTCTGCATACTTTCTAATGGCTGCTATATCCTTACTATTAAACTCCATGCCAACAGAGGTTTTTGCTATTTTAGCAAGAGCTTTATCATCTATATTATCTCTTGCTCCATATTTCACTATAATCCTAGCAAAATGCTCGTGAGATTTTATTGCCTTGACCGCTTCTGGAAAATGCAAACCATACCACTCCCTTAACCTTTCAGAAAGTGTGTTTAGCATATCATCTAAGCTTTCCATAACACCAATAGCCTGTATAACTATTTTATCCTTCTTTTCCCCAGCCATATACTTTTTTGAAAGAACGATTCCAATCTCTGTTATTATTGAGTTTAGCTCATCATCGCTATCCACCCATCCCAAATCTATTGCAAGCCTCCTAAAAAACTTTCTCATGAGCTCACTTGCTCTTTCTTCTTTAACCAATACTATCCCTTCCACCTTGCCATTTATATCTGAAGCAACCCTTTTATCAACGAGATGCCTAATTTCTTTCAAAACCTCTTCATCTTCTTTAATTGAACCCTTCTTCAGTTCTTCCAGCCTTTTTGCTATCTCCTCTGCATTTTTTGGAAACAGTTTATAGTGTAAAAGATTACCATCTTCATCGAATGCAAAAGCCCCAGCTATGCTATGAGCAAGATACACCTTCATAGTAAAACCTTTATTTTTATATAATAATATTAATTAGTGACAAAAATGCTTTATAAAAAGAGATATATATTTAAGGGCATGGAGCGGTGGGTAGGAAAAACCTTCTCCAATTTGCCTATCTCACCAAATATGTGGAGCATAATTGGTTTGGTTTTTGCTATTCTAGCTGCTTTTTTAATATACAAACACCTATTGGCTTATGCATGTATAGCTATTGCTATTTCTATGGTTATCGATATAGTGGATGGATGTGTAGCCAGATATAAAAATATGGTGACAAAGAAAGGAGCATATCTCGATACCATAGTTGATAGGTATTCTGAGTTTTTCATAATTTTATCTATGCTTTGGATAAATATGCCTTCTTTGCTTTTCCCTCCTGCATTTTGGCTTTTACTCCTGCTTCTTGGAAGCTTTATGACGACATATGCTAAGTGCGCGGCTAAAGAAAAGGAGCTAATAAAGACTGAGCTAAGAGGCGGTTTGCTAGAAAGATCTGAAAGAATGGTAATGTTACTTATTGCAATAGCAGTTGGTATAGTTAGCAGGCTGTACATGGCTTATATAATAATATTGCTTGCTATCTTATCCAATCTTACAGCTTTTCAACGTATGAGCTATGCATGGAAAAGTGAGTAGTATGGAGGAATTACCACTATCCATTGCGCTGGCTGCCGTGGTACAGAATAACAAAATCCTTCTTATCAAAAGGGCCTGTGGTGAGTATGCTGGTCTTTGGGGTTTACCAGGCGGAAAGATTGAGAAGCATGAGCATCTTTCAGAAGCAGTTATAAGAGAAGTAATTGAAGAGTCGGGAATAAAGACTAAATTCAAGAGGCATTTGGCTGTTGTTTCCGAACATTTGGTAGAGAATTGCAACATAGCGCGTCATTTCCTTTTACATATTTGTGAACTAATCCCAAGCTCAACAACTACAGTTAGTAGCCAAGAAGGCAAAACGGCATGGTTCAGCATTGATGAGCTTGAGAAAATGAAAGATCAAATCATTCCGAGCGATTTTCAAATGGTACAAAAAATAATCAAGGGTAAAGAAAGGAAGAACTATTATAATTGTGTTCTTGAAAAGGTAGATGGTAGATACTTATTAAAGAAATTTGAATGAGCTTGATCTTGAACAATAAAATTTTAAAGAAAGAATTCCACCAGTCTATTTGACTGGTGGTAAACAAAAACAAATACTAATTCTCAATCCAAGAATAAAACAAAACCTCTGGAAATAGAAGAGGGCAAGCCTTACTTAGGCTTG
>Ga0164318_10000733_pt1 | contig 26656 bp, 10 predicted proteins | sample GuaBasSedimGuay9_FD_113734 | JGI IMG/M metagenome (GOLD analysis project Ga0164318, IMG submission 113734) | Subseafloor sediment microbial communities from Guaymas Basin, Gulf of California, Mexico - Guay9, Core 4571-4, 0-3 cm | ecosystem: Environmental > Aquatic > Marine > Hydrothermal vents...
AACCCCGCCGCCATCGCCGTTTGTGCAATAGTTTGCCCCTGACCAAAAATAAAAAACGCCAAGAAATGTATTTGTTCCTGTAATTGAAACATCGGCATTATTCGCGTAAATTCCGCCGCCCATTTTAATAGCGACATTATCTCTTATAAAACAATTTTTATTTATTGTTAATGAACCGTTATCAACAGTAATTCCACCACCGGAATTTGCGTTATTATTATTGATTACTGTATCAGAAATATCAGCTGATTCAGTGCAAAAAACTGCCCCGCCATTAATTGCTGAATTATATTCAACAACACAGTCTTTCATTGAACTGTTTGCTTTTAAATGAACTGCTCCTCCATTGCTAACAGCAGAGTTTCCTTTAAAATAACAATTTGAAATCAGAGTATGTTCAGCATTAATTGCACCACCACTGATTAAGGCAAGATTATTTGTAAAATTGCAATTCAGAATTTCTCCACGATGTTGAACAAATATTCCGCCTCCGTTTGAAAATTTTCCGTTTCTAATAAAAAAGCCATCAATAATTGATATTCCGCGTAAATAAATACAATGTGTTGTTGTATTTCCATCAATAGCAGTACTGGCGGCTCCATTTACACTTTTTAAAATAATGTTGTTTGTAACTATCACAATCTGGCTGGAAACTGTGTAAGTCCCATCAGTAACCAGCACAGCATTTCCTTCAACTGCGTAATTTACAGCATCCTGAATATTATGCGCGGCTTTTGCCCATGTATCATAAGGCGCGGTATCCGACCCGGCTGCGGAAACATAGTTTGTCCAAGCTAATATTTTTTGCGATGCAAAAAATATTAAAATAAAAATAATAAAAATTGTTGATAGTTTTTTCATGATACACCTTTATGGGTTAAGTGTCAGGAAATTTATTCCGATAGAAAATATATTGGGATTAATTTATAACCGTGATAATTTTGATTTTATTTCCCAAAAAAATAATATAAACATTCCAATAATCAGCTCACTTCCGCCTTCCGGGATTCCTGTTCCTATTAACACTACATTTTTATTACCTCCATTGCTTTGGAATGTGACTGTATTGGTAAAAGGAGTTTCAGCAATTGGTGAAAATCTTAATGTTACAACATTGCTTGAAAGAGGCGTCACAGTATAAGGCGATCCGCTTTGAACTGAGAAAATCGGAACCATAAGATTTATGATATTACCGTTAAGAGAACTGTTACCGAGATTCTCTACCGAAACCGGCAAATCAAGATTATCACCGACAACAACATCACCAAAATCAACTTCAAGAGGAACAACCTTCAATAATGGTGCAGGATTTAATTCATAAGCCCCAAGGTCAAAACCTCCTCCCATCGGGCGTGTATCACCAATGCAGTCATTGTGCACATTTACAATCGTTCCTGTATCAACACAGGGAGAACCGAGAGCTGGCTGATAATCTAATGCAGCGGCGTTTTCAAACATTGGGTCCACATCAATATTGCCTGTGCCGGTAGCATATCCGCCGTCAACATCGCAATAATCTACAACTTTACCTGCAGTGATTTCCACACCATCGTTATCCCAAATAATTGAATTAGTGATGGCAAGAGTTCCGCCTGCGATACCTCCGATACCATTTTCAGTTACAGTACATTGCTTCATCTGCATAAACGCAGCAGCTGCTATACCGATTCCGCCACCGCTAAAAGCATTATTGTGTGCCACAATTGAGTTAACCATATTGATAGTAGAACTTCCAAAGCCACGAACAGCGCCGCCTTTACCAGTAGCATCGAATGCGGAATTACTTACAAAAATGCTGTCACTAATTAATATGCTTGCGTTAAATCCATAAATTCCGCCACCAAAAAGAGCTTTGTTGCCGATAAAAGTACATGGCGGAACAGAATTAGAACCGGAGAATGCGGCATAGACAGTTCCTGTACTTGTATAAAAATAAACACCCCCGCCGTAATTTGAGCTTAAATTGTTTTCGAACAGTGGGTTTACAGCTATAAATTCGCTTGCTTCATACATTGCTACAGCGCCGCCATTATTTTGAGCAAAATTATCAATTATCCGTGCAGACGCATTATTTGTCGGCATAAAAGAGACAAAACATTGATTAGTCGCATATATCGCACCGCCATTTTGAGAAGCACGGTTATTCTCAAATAAAACATCGCCGTAAGTTGATAATTGTCCTTTCGTTATAAGGAATGCCGCTCCGCCATCAGCTGCACTATTATTCGTTATAGAAAAAGTGTTGTTTAAGGAAATTAAATCAATTGTCCCGCCACTACTGTAAATAGCTCCTCCAGTGCCAATGCTGTTTGTATTGGCATCGGCACGATTATTATTTATGCTGCAGTCGATGCATTTCAGTTGTCCCGCAGGTCCAACTGCGATTCCGCCGATATGGTTACTGGCTGAATTATATGAAATATCAGTATTATTAAACAAGAATTTTCCGGAAACGGGAAGATACATACCGCCTACAAAACCATCGGAGAAATTATAGTTAAATAAGCAGTTTCTTGCATTAAGTGTGCCTAATGAAAACCAATAAGCACCCCCGCCTATTCCGTTAGCGCTGGTAGCCTTATTACTAATAATATCGGTATTATTCAAAATAAAATCTCCGGCAGTTAAATATGCACAAATACCCCCGCCGTAATATGCTTTATTATCAACGAAAACTGAATCGGTAAAAATGTATGATCCGGTTGACATTACAAAAATACCGCCACCAAATCCTGAGTTGTTGTTTGCATAATTATTTTCTATTGTAGCTTTATTAAAAGTTCCCGAACATGATACGGCGAAAATTCCTCCGCCATGAGTTGCGGAACACCATGCAATTGCCGAATCGTCCATTATAATTTCTGAGTCCGCAGCATAGATTCCGCCACCGTTCCGAGTTCCCCATCCGGCAAAAATTTGCGAATTATCTAACAGACTTAGTGAACTGTTAGTAATATAAAAAGCTGCACCGTCTCTTGAACAAAAATTATAACCTGCAGAGCATTGTGCGCCTGACAAAACGATATCCGAGTTGGCAGCATATATTCCGCCACCATCACCGTTTGTACAGTTGTTAGCCCCCGACCACAAAGCAAAAATACCGAGGTAAGTATTTGTGCCTGTCATAAAAATATCCGCGTCTATGGCATAAATTCCGCCACCCATCTTAACAGCCATATTGTCTTTAATATAGCAGTTTTGCGCAACTGAAAGTTTTCCGCCTTCAACAGCGATTCCCCCGCCATAAACTAAAGCATAATTAAAATCTACAACGGTGTTAGTCATTATAACATAAGCGTTGTTCCGGATATATATTCCACCGGCATGTTTGGATAAATTGTGATGAATATAGCAATTTACAATTACACCGGTTGTTCCATCGTGATAATCCACGCCGCCACCATATGACGCGCTACCGCCGTTGGTAAGTTCGATATCGAAGAGATTCAACCCGCTGCCGGACAGAACATCAATACATGATTGTGCAGTGCTTGTTCCGGCAATAACAGCTTTTTCTCCGGGAACGGTTGCGCTGAAATCAAATAAATAACCTCCTTTGAAGGTAAGAACTTTACTGCTGCTAATATCAATGTTTTCCGCAAATACACCTGTACTGAGTAAAAGAGTGTCACCGGAAACAGCTGCTGTGACTGCAGCACCAACAGTTGCATATTCAGCACCACCACTTGTGATATTAGTAACAACAGCTGAAAAAGTTAATTGGCATATGAAAATAGCGATAAGACTGAGAGTAAATTTGGTTGTCATGGTTTCTCCTTGTTCAGTAATTTAACGATGTAGAATTTATTTATTATAGCATAAAAGCAAAATTGTTGCAATATGTTAAAATTGTTGCAATATTGACTTAATAATAGCGTTTTCATATAATAAACAGTTAGGTTTCACAATTAGTTAATTATTAACAAAAAGGAAATAAAATGAAAACAAAACAATTCTTATTTGTAATTGCTATATTATTTTTATCAGTTACTTCTATCTTAGCTACACAAAAAAAATCTGACATAGGATTAATATCTATTCCTAAAGTTATTAATGCAAGTAAAAAAATAACAACAAACGCGTTCCCTAATTCCGATGAAGTTATTGTCGCCGACTTCACTAAAACAGAATACTATCCGAATGGCACTCATCAATCAATTTATGATCAATGTATAAAAGTTCTTACTGAAAAAGGCAAAAGAAACCAAAGAACAAGTTCTATCGGTTATGATACGGCTTATGGCACAGCAGTTGTATTAAAAGTTCAAATTATCAAGCCAAATGGTAAAATTATTCCTGTTGATATTAAGAAAAACACAAAAGATATGGTTGAAGCATCGCAAATGGATATGAATATTTATAACCCGAACAGTCGTGTTGTAAAAATAAGTTTCCCCGACCTTGAAATCGGCGATATGGCAAGATTACTTCTTAAAAAAACTGAAACTAAACCGAGAGTACCAAATACATGGTATGATATTGAGGTAATGGAAGCACCAATGCCGATTGTCCACCAGGAAATTAAAATCATTGCCCCTAAAAAACGTCCTTTAAAACATATCGTTTTGAAAAATGAAATTACTAATACCGTTAAATATACTAAAAAAACCGGCGCAACAACTGTTACTCATAAATGGGTCGTTCGTAATGTGCCGAGAATGTTTGCTGAACCGGGCATGCCTGCTTATAAACCGCTCCAACATTTACTTTTAAGCACTATTCCTAAATGGGAGCAAGTGTCAAAATGGTATTACAAACTCTGTGAACCCAGATTGCAGGCTGTAACTCCGGAAATGTCAAATAAGGTTGAAGAATTAACCGCAGGAATAACTGATCCAAATAAAAAAATTAAAGCCATATTTAAATTCGTTTCACAAAAAATCAGATATATGGGCATCACTACCGAAGATACAGCTCCGGGATATGAACCTCATGATGTATCAATAACATTTGAAAATAAATATGGCGTTTGTCGTGATAAAGCCGCTCTGCTTGCGGCAATGCTGAGAATCGCGGGATTTGATGCTTACACAACACTAATGCTCGGCGGACAGCCTAAAAAAGATCAAGAAGTGCCAAATGCGTTTTTTAATCACGCAATTACCGCAATTAAAAATGATAATGCCTCTTATTCCCTTATGGACACAACAGATGAAACCACAAAAGATTTACTGCCGGTCTATTTGAATAATTGCAGCTATATGGTTGCAAGTCCAAAAGGTGAAACTCTAAAAACAACACCTATCATTCCAGCAGAAAAAAATCTCGTTAAAGTAACTACAAATGCTAAATATAATAATAAAGGATACCTTAAAGCAACCTCTAAAATTGTCTTCGAAGGAATTAACGATAGAGCTTATCGCGGCGCTTTCGCTAAAATGGAACTTGATGAAATCAGACGCGTGTTTGAAGGTATTATTAAAAAAGTCGCTCCGGGGGCGAAAATAACGGATTTTTCTCTCGAACCGGATGATATGATGGATTTAACTCGTCCAATTGTTGTTGAAATAGAATATACAGCACCGGATTTATTCGTTTCAGGGAAAAAAGAAACAATGCTCGCTATCCCTTGGTTCGGTCCTTCCGTTGGCTTGGCAAACAGAATTTTAAGCGGAAGTTTTGGCCTCGATAAAAGAAAATATCCCTTAAAAACAGACCTGGCGTGCGGAATTAAAGAAACTGTTAACCTGAATTTAAAAAACGCTGTGGGTAAAAATATCGCATTACCAAAATTTGATAATATTGACAATAAGTTGATTAAATGGTCACGCACTATTAATACGCAAAATAATAAACTCTCAGGCGAAGGTGAATTTTTGGTTAAAGCGGTTGAGTTTTCGACTAATGAATATCTTGAAATGAAAAAACTGCTTAAAAAAATCGAGTACAATAACCGAAAACAACCTATCTTCGAAACTATCTCTTTCTCAGGAATGGACGATGAAGACTTTGACGAAAGTGAAAATTCTTATTCTTACACTCCGGAAGGTGATACGGAAATATCAGAACAAATTATTGATACTGATGTTAAAAATTCGAGAAATTGGACAACTACATCGAAAGTTACAAAAGAAATCCTTACTTATGCAGGGAAAAAAGACAACGCGGAAATTAAAATCCATTATAACCCCTCTTGGGAAAACGTTGAGATAATTAAAGCCGTCGTTACTGATACTGACGGAAATGAAAAAAAACTCAGCAAAAATGAACTTAATCTTATGGACGCCGGATGGGTGGCTTCCGCTCCTCGATACCCTCCGGGTAAAATTCTTGTAGCGAGTTTACCGGATGTGGACGTTGGGAATATCATTGAGTACGAAATTAAAAGAACTTATAAAAAACATCCTTTCTACGCACTTAGAACTTCTTTTAACAGTTTCGACTCTATTGTCGATGAAACCGTTAGAGTTGCTTTGCCTGCAACAACAAGAGTTAAGGTTAAAAATCCCGATTCCGATGAAATTGAATCATCAAAAAATGAGGAGGATGGAAAAATAATCTATGAGTGGAAAACTTCCGACCAAAGACCTGTTAGAAAGGAAAAAAATCTACCTCCTTGGTACTATTTTAATCCTACCGTTTTTCTCTCAACCGGGAATTGGACCGATTATGCTGATAAAGTCGGCAGAATATTTCTCGCCGCAGCAAAAAATCAAACTGAATGTGCCGCAAAAGCAAAAGAACTTACAGCAAATTCTAAAACAGATAACGATAAAATTATTGCAATCAGAGATTTTGTTACTAAAAATATCCGCTCCGCGGGTCCTTCGTTTGTTTCTATGCCGCTTTCAGCCGTTACTCCCGCAAACATAACTTTAAAAGACGGTTACGGAAATGGAGCAGATAAAGCAATTGTTATTTATTCAATGCTTAAAGCAATCGGTTTAAAACCACAGTTCATTCTTTCTTCCTGGCTGTCTATGGTTAAAAAAGTTAGAAAACCTATGATTGAATATCCTCTCCGATCAACTTTTGGCGGTGTTCTTGTAAAAGTAAAATCCGGCGACAATGATATTTATTTGAATGATACTTCTCAATATGCATCTCTAGGAAGTACTCCCCACGACGGTCGACCGGGTCTTATTCTGCCAAAAGGGAAAATAAGTATTATTAATGCTTCATCAAACAAAGCTGATAAAACTGAAGTTGAATATACAATAAAACTATCTGAAAACGGAGATGCGGAAATTACCAAAACAACAAAATCCTTCGGCACAACCTATGCCTCCGATAAAAAATATTTTGATGAAATTACTCCGGAAGATAGAAAACGATATTTCCAAAATGCCATCTCGACAATCTCACAAGGCGCAACTCCTGTTGGTAATCTTATTACTAAATTTGATTCCTATCCCGGAATTGAACAGCTTACTGTTAAAGTAGATAAATTCGCGATTCTTGACGGTGATTTTCTATATCTTAAAGTTCCTATCAGCTTGAATAACATTCTTGGCTTAAAATCCGATGTGAGAGACAACCCTGTTTCGTGGGGTAATAAAACTAAGATGATTCTTACTGCTTCAGTTGAACTCCCAAAAGAATTTGACAATGTTAAATTAACACCTCCGGATATTACGTGGAAAGCGCCGGAAAACGCGGGAACAATTACTACTAAAACATTGGTTTCAGGCAGTAAAATTAAAATTATTGATTCCGTTGATATCAATCCGGCGGTGATTTCTGTCGATGATTATGATGACCTACTTGAAATAAACAGAAAACTTTCTCATCCGAGAATGAGAACCATTTTGGTTTCGAGAAAAACAGCCGCTAAATAAATTTGTTATGGGAAAAAATAAAAAACGCGGGATTGCTCTTGTGGCTGTTCTCGCTGTTCTGGTTGTCCTTGCAATTCTTGCATCAACATTCATTGTTTTCAGCAGAATTGAAACTAGACAATCGGCTGTGGCGGCTGAATCATTAACTCTTGATATGCTGTTGAATACAGGTCTGGAACATGCGGAAGCATTGATAACCACTGCTTCATCTCCTTCTCTAACAAGTAAAAACAACTTATCTCTTAACACAATTCTTCAAGTCGCAGGAACTATTGATAAAAAAAATAAATATTCCGATAAATGGTTTTATGTTAAAGATACAACAGGAAAATCCATCGGCAGATATAAAATCAATATTAAAGATGAAGCAGCTAAAGTTAATGTTTCTAAAGCATTCCTACTGCATAAATCTAAATGCGGCGAAGGATGGAATACAGGGGAAATTTCCCTGCCTGCCGCCCTTAAAATTAGCTCTAAATTAGCAAAAAAATTGATAGATTATCGCTATGGCCCTAATCATGTCCCGGGAGCTCGAGGAGATGATGATGAAAATAATGTGATTCTAACTTCCGATGGCATCGATAACGATGCCGACGGCTTTATCGATGAAGATGATGAAGGTATAGATGATCCAAACGAATATTCTCCCTGGTATCCTCAAGGTGATGATAGAAAGTTTACCGGTATTGGTGATATGCTTTCCGTTTTTATGATGAACTTGGATAAAATTAGTCCGGCAACAAAAGCAACGCTCCAAGCTGAAATACCTAAGCGCGCAACTGTTTATTCTATCGACAAACCCGGTTCAAAAACTCTGCCTAATGATAAACCGGCCGATTTAAATTGTTTTACCATTCGCGAATGCCGCCGTAAAATTGATGCCGCTAATAACACGCAAACTTTTGAATCCGATGCAGCAAAACGATCACAGCTCGCTGTTAATGCTATCGATTATCGGGACGAAAACCATGTGCTCTCAACTCTTGGCTCTACTTACGGCGTTGAAGCTGTTTGCTTTAATGAAGTTGTGGCAAATGATGAATCATGCACATTTATGATTCGTGATGGTAATTCTTGTAACGGAATGTTGAATACTTATACTTTCGTTAAAAATAAAATTACCGATGCCGGCGATAATGTTGACGAATATTGGGAAAAATATATCGGCGCGACAGACAGCAAAAGAACTTTCTTCGGCGCAAGCTGGCCTTATTGCGCTATCCCGGGACGTGGATGGTATCTTTTTGACCCCAGACACGCCTGGCGGGTGAGTGTTCCAAAAGGAATCGGAAAATTTAGCTATAACACCGGCGGTAGCAGAATATCTTTTAAACTTCCAAACGGTCCCGGGAAAAAAGGATCTTCTTCAAGCCCCGTCCTCGAAAATTATTGCAGAGGTAACCAATCGAAAACTTTAGTAATTGAACCACCTAAAAAACTTCCGGGGGCACCTGCCGGATGGGATTGGACACCTCCGTCTTTAAGAAACAACGGTGCTTTTTGCTCTTTTTATAATCCCGGATTGCGAAATTCTGATAAATCTTACACTTATCTTTATAAAGACCTTATAAAAACTCTGAAAAAAATGCACCTCACAAAAAACGGTCACCCGAAATTTCCCAATAATTTCTTTAAAGGTTCTTACGCTATGATCTATACCTGGGGCGATCCGGAGGGAACTCGAGGACAACCGGTTGGGACTTACAAAGTATACAGCTCATCTTCCGATCAAAATTTCACAATTGATAAAAATGATGTTTTTACAAGAAAAAGTTTCGAATCACAAATTAGAAAAATATATAATATCCCCGCGGGGAATCCGTTTAATGATAAAGTCGATATTAGTGTCTGTTTCTTCGGATGGGGGAATTGTCACCCCTCAGCTGAATTGCCAAATGTCAATAATATGTATGTAGCCCGTTCACGACAGCCAATCGGCAACAGGTACTTTAAAATTATGATAAATAGAATGCCGAAAGGTGGAACTTTCGGCATGAAAGAAAAAGGTTACCTTTGCACAGATCTCGGTGTTGATGGCAAAATTAATGGCAAACATTCTGAAGACAGCGATCCTGTTACTAAAGAAAGCTTTAAATACTGGTGGTATAAAGATGGAGAACCAATACGTACGGACGGAAATGGATGGTTAAGTGTTATTCTGAACTCTTCAAAAAAAGCTAACTTTAAATCCGGCGTGGCACAGGAACTTGCTTATCTCCGTATGGTTGCTCCGGAAGTTACTGAAATGTATAATGCTTCGGCAACACCTGTTTCACTCGCAAATTGGAGAGTAATTTGTAATACGGGTGTTCTTGCAACTGAAATCGGCAGAATCCGCCGTACAGCTTATTATGACACAAAACTCAGACGAAGAGTCATTGACGATAATCCCGTTGTTAAACCCGGCGGGCATTTCTATCTCGTTAATGATACCGAACTTTTTGATGGCTGGTACGGCAATGCAGACAAAAAATGGGGTTCCCGCGCAGATGAACAAATTCCCGTCTTCCAAATGGATAAACAAAGATGGGGTGTTATGTACAAAATCCAAAAAACTAAAATGTTTTATCCCGGCGATACTTCTGAGGGTGCTGCCCGTGCCGGCCTTGCAATTTATCTTCAAAATGAAAATTTTAAAAAAGATTTATTTAATAAAGAAACTTTTCAATTTATTAATGAAAAAGAAAAAACAGATCCTAAATCTTCTCATAATTTCTTCTTCCCGGTTATCTCTGAGTTCGCTTACAGAAATAATGAAATTTTTACCTCAACGGGAACGGACGTTGACAGCAGCTATAATGTGATGGTTCTCGGATTGCCGCAAAGAGGAGGTATTGTTTCGCTTACCTTGAAAAATGAATATGACCAGGTTTGCGCAAGAACGGTTGAATACGGCAGCCTGGAATCTGATGAATTCGAATTTTCAAGTCAAAAAGCCGACCCCACAAAACCTCTCTGGTATAAAAGAAAAGTCACCATCGGCGGTACGGAAACTGAAGCGCTTAACAAAGCCCTCAAAGCAAGAAAATCAGGAAGCTTTTTTATTAAAAACGGTCCTTACGCAAATGTTGGCGAAATTAGAAAAATTACTTCTACTGAACAATTTCAACAACTCGGAGTGTCTGGGAATCTATCGAAAGCAAGGCAAATGCTTGGCGCTATTGCTGATGTAATGTGTTCGTCTTACCTTAGACTGGAATCCTGCGGTAATAATGTCAAACGCGTCGGATGGAAAGCCGCAAATGGAGAGGTAGCCGCTAATACATTACAAAGTATAACGTCGAAAAATGGCGGCGGAGACTGGGAAAATAATCAATGGGTCGGGCAAAAACTCAGATTCCTTACAGGTCCGCTTCGCGGTGAATCATATCCAATCTTCGGTAACTCTAAAAGAACTATTCTACTCGCTGATAAAAAATCTAAAATGATCCCACGGTCTTCTCCGGGAAGAAAACCGCTGAAACCAAACCGCGGTGATCTCTTCTCGCTCGGGCCGGGATACAATACCGGTTTTTGTTATACGCGGCAAGGTAATGACGTCGGCGAATGGACATGGGAAAAAATTGTTCCCGTAAAAGGAAATTACAACTTGTATATTAACGGATTGAACGATTCAATTAATACAACCGAGTTTCTCGAAGAAAACAGAAATGCTTCTATTGATGTTGATGTTTGGAATTATAAATCTAAAGCTTATAATAAATTATGCCAAAATAAAAAATATGGAAAATCCGACTCATTTAAAGCCGGGAAAATCACACCCGATAATGTTTCTGACACAGGCGGTTTTAAACTTAGATTGACTTCTCATAATGTCGTTCAAAGAGATAGTGTTAAAAATACTTTAAAAACTGTCGGAAAACAAAGCTCCGGTTTCGCATGGTTTAATTACGCTATGATTACTCCCCTGCCTATTATCGGAAGAGTGAATATAAACACCGCTTCACAACGCCTCCTTGCCGCTCTGCCCGGCGTTAGCAAAGAACTCGCAGAAAATATTAATCGCGGTATTGATGGTAACAATAAACCAACTCTTAAACCATATTTAAACCTGTCGGATTTGCTGAAAGTTAAAGGCATTACCCCGGAAGCGTTTGAAAGATGTTGTAATATTTTAACCGTTGATTCGTCTGTTTTTACGGTAGAAGTGGATGCGCAGACATTAAAATCATCTGCAAAAGACCAAAACACAAAAATGAATGATAATATAGTTAGCGCTACTCGTAAAAAGCATTACGTAATTGAACTTGAAAAGAAAACTGACGGTTTATGCTCAATAAAAAAACTTGAAGCATATTAGTTCGCAACCCTCACATCTGCCCTCTGCTTAAATTCCGCCATTGCGTAGGTGTAACGCCAACATGCTTTTTGAATATTGACATAAAATGATATGCACACGAAAAGCCCGTTTTTTCGGACACTAAATTAATCGAATCATTTGTGTTACATAATAATTCTTTCGCGCGGTTTATTCGAAGCTGAAGATGATATTTGTTTGGCGGGAGTCCTGTATGATGCTTAAACATTCTCCTAAACCAAGAATAACTTATGTGCAGATCATCTGCCAGATCTTCCATATTTATGGTTTTATTAATATGATGAGTGATGATTTTTTTAGCATCGGCAATTATTCTGTCAACATTGCTCCCACCGGAACTTTTCTTCAATATTGCTTCGCGAATCATTGCCATTATCTGCATTGTCATTGAAGCTATTAATTGATGGCTGCCAATTGTTTCTTCGCTTACCAAATCAAAAATATCTCGGTAAAGTGTTATTAACTGGGCATTGTAACCAAGATGAACAACAGGAGTCTCAGGAGAAAAAATATTACGGTGAAGCAGCCGCTCAGGAATATCACCGTTGAATGATATCCAGTATTCCGTCCATCCAATCTTTTTGTCAGGACGGTATCTATGCCAAATTCCGGGAAATAGGAAAATAACATCACCTTCATCAACCATTATTGTTCCGGTCTTTATAGTTTCAAATTCTCCACTGCCTTTCGCTATATACAATATTTGAAACTCATTGATTATTCTGCCTCGCTTCCAATTAAAATTATAAACCGTCGGATGACCGGAAGGCGGATAAGTTTCATTTGGTGAAGTATGAGCGAATCCGGAGCCCATTAAATACAGCCCCCAGTCGATGTCATGTTCGCTTACGGTAATGTATTTAAAGAAAGAATTGCTTTGTGAAATATTATTTTTCATTTATTGAGTGTCAAAAAACATAGTTAATCAGAACGGTAAATCTATTGTTTTTATTTCGTTTTATGATATTATATATTATCAGCGTGCAATTTGCAAATAATTTGCACCTTTAAATACTGTATTTTTATTATAGCAATTAATTAATAGTAAGGAGCAAAATAATGTGTGAAGATAAAATTAATGAAAACGAAATTAATGCCCAATTCGATTTCGCTAAAAACGCATACGCAAAACTCGGCGTTGATGTCGATAAAGCTTTAAAAAAAATTGACTCTATTCCTGTCTCGGTTCATTGCTGGCAAGGCGATGATGTGCGCGGACTCGAAAACCCGGACGTAGCCCTTTCCGGCGGAATTATGGCTACAGGTAATTATCCGGGAGTGGCAAGAAACGGCGATGAACTTCGCGCGGATATGCTTAAAGCTTTCAGCTTGATTCCAGGGAAAAAAAGAGCGAATATTCACGCCTTTTACTGCGAAACCGATACTCCGGTTGAACGCGATCAGCTAAAACCAGAACATTTTTCAAAATGGATGGATTGGTCTAAAAAAAATGATATAGCTTTAGATTTTAATCCTACTTTTTTCTCCCATCCAAAAGCCGCTGACGGTTTTACTCTCTCAAATGATGATGAAAATATCAGAGCTTATTGGATTCGTCACGGTATCGCATGTCGGAAAATCGCGGAAGCTTTCGCGGAAAACCAAAACTCTCCTTGCGTTATCAATTTCTGGATACCTGACGGCACTAAAGATGTTCCCGCTGACAGATGGTCACCACGCGCACGCCTGAAAGATTCTTATAACAAAATTTTTGATAAAGCAAATGGAATCGATATTTCAAAATGTATAGACGCGGTTGAATGTAAATTGTTCGGCATCGGTAGTGAAGAATATGTCGTCGGCTCACATGAATTTTATTTGGGTTATTCAATGACAAGTAATGTAATCCCTTGTTTTGATATGGGACATTTTCATCCAACAGAAACTATTCATGATAAAATCTCTGCCGCTCTGCAATTTAAAAATAATCTCCTAATGCACGTTAGCCGACCAATTCGATGGGATAGTGATCATGTCGTTATTTTTAACGACGACCTTAAAAATGTCTTCCTCGAATTATCTCGCGGTAACGCTTTCGATAAAACTTACATCGCTCTCGATTTCTTTGATGCAAGCATTAACAGAATAGGCGCTTGGACAATCGGTACTCGCGCGGCAATGAAAGGTATTCTTTATTCATTGCTCGACCCGACGGAAAAACTTAAACAGCTCGAAGCTAAAGGCGATGGCGCCGGTAAACTCGCGCTTATGGAAGAAATGAAAACTATGCCTTTTGGTTCCGTTTGGGATTACTATTGTTCTCAACAAAATGTTCCCGTTGGTACTGATTGGATAAACGAAATGTACGCTTATGAAAAAGATGTACTAAGCAAAAGAACATAATAAAAATGAAATAGTGGATTGATGAATCTATAAAATGTCGAATATCCGCCGAGGCGAAATGAATTTAAACCAACTAACCAACATATTACCATGAATTCAAAAAAGCGTGTCCTCAATATTCTTAACCGCAAACCGGTTGACAGAATTCCTATAGACATCTGGCATACAGCTGAAGTATATCAAGACCTTGCAAAATATTTTAACGCGGAAGACGATTTCGACCTCTATAAAAAAATGGGCATTGATAAATGGTTTTGGATTAATCCGGTTTACGAAGGCGAAATCGCACCGCTTGTAGAAAATGCAGCAATGGTGACCCAATGGGGCGTTCAAATGAGAATGGTGAAATCAGGCCTCTCTATGTACGGTGAAAGAATGAGCTGCCCGTTTGAAGATTGTGCTCTGGAAAATATAGACGATTATCCTTATTGGCCTGACCCTGAAAAATTTAATTATTCCGCTGCAGCGCAAATTACAGAAAAAGTTACAAATAATTTCGCGACTCTCGGTCCTTGGGTTTCTTTTTATGAAATCTATTGCAGTATGCGCGGCTTGGAAAATTCTATGATGGATCTCGCGCTCAAACCGAAATTCGTTAATGCCGCGCTTGACAAAATTGAAAACGCACAAACTGAAATGATGAAAAAACTCTTTGAAGTGACAGGGGACAGTATCGATGCTGTTTTTATCAGCGATGATATGGGAAGCCAGATCAGTCTGCTTATGTCTCCGGATATGTGGGACAAGTTCTTTAAACCAAGAATGAAAAGATGGTGCGATTTTATTCATTCTTACGGAAAAAAAGTCTTCTATCATTCCGATGGCGCGGTAGAACCTCTGATACCAAGACTAATTGAAGTCGGTATCGACATTCTTAATCCAATCCAGCATATTTGTCCGGGTATGGACATGGCTGAACTTAAAGAAAAATACGGCAAAAATTTGATCTTTCACGGAGCGGTTGATACACAGGATGTTTTACCGTTCAGAGGTCCCGAAGAAGTAAAAAAAGAAACGCTGGATTGTCTGCAATCTCTCGGCAAAAATATGGAAGGATATGTTTGCTGCTCATGCCACAATATTCAGGCGGGTACTTCTGTTGAAAACATTCTTGCTATGGTTGAAACCGTAAAAAATTATTCTGAATAATTTTTGCAAATCTATTGTGGAGGGAAATACTATTAAGACGTTTACTGCTTCATTTTGGCCAAAAGATAATCAAGACAACAATGCCGTAGATTCTTATGCATTGTTTAGAGGTTCTTTTATTCTTGATGAGGAAACCGAGGCTGTGTTCAATATCTTGGGCACTCATTGGTTTCAAGCGTTTATTGATAATAATTTTCTTACTGAAGGTCCGGCAAGATTCCCCGCAGATTATCCCGAATACGAAACTATTAGAAAATCTCTGCCACCGGGTAAACATGTTATTTCAGCCATTGTGCATAATCATGGTGTTGATACACGTTTACTTTGCGGCTCGATAATCAAACCTTTTTTCGCTTGCGGGACAGCAGAAACTAATATACCGATTAAATGGAAATGTAAGAAAGCTGACGGCTTTATCCCGTCTTCAGTTAGAACCAATCCGCAATTCTCGTGGATCGAATGGGTGAATACAAAAGATAATCCTACTGAGTGGCAGAAAATCGACTTCAATGACTCAGAATGGGAAGAGGTTATCTATTTTAATCCGGATATCGGGTTACCAAAACCTCTAAATATCTCTGGAATCTATAGAATCCATCACAAATTATCGCATACTGATGAAGGTAAACTAACAGGTCCTTTTGATTTTATTTCTCCACCAAAATGGGAAAAAGAATATGACGTGACATGGTATAAACGATCACTTGCAAATATAAAAAATGATGACATAAACGGCGTTTGGAGAAGATATGACCTTGGACGCGTTCGTCTTGGATATCCTGAATTTGTACTTGAGCTTCCGGAAAACTCCGTTGTTGAATTTGCTCTGTGTGAATCACTATCTGATGGAAAAGTTACACCGTATATTAATTTATCTGCCGGTCTCTCAAGAAATTTAGACCATTACATCGCAAAAGGAGGAATACAAAAATTTTCGCCAATTACTCCGAGAGCGGGAAGATTTCTCGAAATTTATATCAAAGCGCCGATAGATAAAGTTAAGTTTATAAACGAAGATTTTATCGAACGAACTTATTATAATAAAAAAACCGGGGATTTTGAATGCGATAACTCTATACTCGGAAAAATATGGGAAGCAGGAATAAATACTTTAAATGCTTGCGCTGAAGACGCGGTTACTGATAACCCGACAAGAGAAAGAGGACAATGGACCGGTGACGCTTTGCCGTCAACTGCTATCGCTTCTGTCGCTTATCCGGATTTAAAAATCTCTGCGCGCGGCTTGCGACAAGCAGCTTTTTGCGCAGATGAAACAGGACTCGTTGCCGGTCTTCATCCGGGACATAAACTTCATTTTATCAGTTACTCGCTTCTCTGGGCTGACGCGAATATTAATTATTATAAAATTACAGGAGATACAGCTGTTCTTGAGGAACTGTTTCCTTTCGCTGAAAAAAACATTGCAGCTTGCGAAAATAAATTGACACCTGACGGTATCAATGTTTCAAATGTTCATAACTTTATAGATTGGGGATATATCAGTAATAATCCTAAAGCAGATGTTGCGACAACTTTATTGTTTTATTCCGCTCTTAATTCAATGATTAAATGGTGTGATATTCTCGGATTTAATGATGAACATTATAAATCTTTAGCAGCAAAAGTTCGATCGATTATTCTTAAAAAACTCAACCCGGAAATTAAGAAAAACAATTGGGATAAAATCGGCTATCATTCCGCAGTACTCGCTTTGAAAAACAACTTGTTAGAAAAAGAAAACATCAGCACAGCTGTTGACTTTATCAAACAACATATTTTATCCTGCTTTCCTAATAATCCCGATGCGCCGCAGCAAACTGATTCATCAGTTTCTAATCGGCAGCTTATCACGCCGTATTTCTCTTATTTTACTTTTCCGGTTTTAATTAAATATGGCGAAATAAGTTTCGTGCTTAGCCAAATTGAAAAATGCTGGGGATGGTTCCTCGAAAACGGACTCACAACTATCGCGGAAGTCTTTAACCTGAACTGGTCGCATTGCCATGTATGGTCGGCGACTCCAACTGCTGTTCTATCGCAGTATTGTCTCGGAATAATTCCACGGTATGATATGGGAGATAAACATTTTACTTTCGCCCCGCATCCCGGAAACCTGAATTTCGCGAAAGGGAAAATCCCTGTTAATGGGACGAATGAAGTTATTGAGATTGAATGGCAGAAAGATAACGGAAAGTTAAACTGTACCTTAAAATCAAAACTTCCTGTTTTTATTCATGTTATTAAAGATAATTCAGAAATAGAATTTATTAATCTGAAAAATTCCGCTTCTTTTATCTATTAAAATATATCAGCAATCCAATAATCCAATAATCCAATAATCCAATAATCCAATAATCCAACAATCCAATAATCCAACAATCCAATAATCCAACAATCCATGACGCGCTGGGAACCCAGCATACGCGGGTCAAGAGCGCGTCTTACTATACAATAATTCATTTCATAGGAGACTAAAATGACAGGTAAAAAATTATTATTAAAAGCTCTGCATAATGAGCAAACTGAACGTACACCATGGGTGCCTTTCGTCGGATGCCATGCCGCATCGCTAATCGGAAAAACAGCTACCGAATTCCTTAAATCTAAAGAACTCATCGTTGAAGGTGTAGGGGAAGCAATCAAAAGATATAAACCCGATGGAATTCCCGTCGCTTTCGACCTTCAGATTGAAGCAGAAATCCTCGGCTGCCAGCTAAACTGGGCTGATGATAATCCTCCTGCTGTTACTACTCATCCGCTTTCCGAAGATGTTACTCTTGAAGATTTGAAAATTCCCGGTCCTGATGACGGTAGATTTCCTGTTGTACTCGATGCCACACGCGAACTTGTAGAAAAACATCCTGATGTTGCTTTTTACGGATTAATTACCGGTCCGTTTACTCTCGCTCTTCATCTTCTCGGTCCTAATATTTTTATGGCGATGTATGATGATGTCGAAGGTATAAAAAAAATTATGGAATTTTGTAAAGATGTCGCCGTTAAAGCAGCGGAATATTATATCGAGGCAGGTTGCGATATCGTCGCGATAGTTGACCCGATGACAAGTCAGATTGGTCCCGACCACTTTGCTGAATTTGTAACTCCTTATGTTGCGCCGGTTTTTGACGCAATCCGCGCAAAAGGAAAATTCTCCTCTTTCTTCGTATGTGGACACGCTCAGGCGAATATCGAAGAAATGTGTAAAACAGGTCCCGATAATGTCTCTATCGATGAAAATATCCCCCTCGCTTATGTTAAAGAAATTTGCGAAAAATATAATATTAGTTTCGGCGGGAATATGCAGCTCACTATCGTTCTTCTCTTCGGGACAACCGACGACTGCATGAGAAACGCGATGGACTGTATGACCGTTGGCGGAAATAAAGGTTTTATTCTCGCGCCGGGATGTGATATTCCTTACGCAACTCCTCCGGAAAATCTTGAGATTGTGGCTAAACTGGTTAATGACCCTTATCAACAGGAAATAGCAAAAACTCTCGCTGTAAAACAATCCGATCCTGAAAAAAATCTAGATATGAGCGATTATGGCAAACTGGATAAAGTCGTTATCGATGTTATTACTCTCGATTCTGAAGCATGCGCTCCATGTCAGTATATGGTTGAATCGGTCAAAGCGGTCGTCCCTGAATTTGAAGATTTGGTGATATGGCGTGAACATAAAATTAAAGAACCTGATTCAGTTGACTTTATGACCGGTATGATGGTCAGGAACATCCCCACAATTTGTATCGATGGAGAAATCGTCTTTGTCAGCAGAATCCCGGCAAGAGATGAAATGATTAATGCTATCCAAAAACAAATTAATAAAAAATTAAGAATTCATTTGAAAAAATTCAGCAGCGAAATACTGGTGCTGGGCAGCGGTTGTGACGCGTGTAAAAAAACTAAAAAAAATGTCGAAAAGGCTATTAAAGAACTCGGAGTTCAACTTCCAATAAAAATTATCTCTGATGATGTACAAATCGCCGCTTTCGGCGTGGATATGACTCCTGCTGTTATAACCGTTCAAAATATCGTTAAATCAAGCGGAATAATCCCGAAAGTGGAAGTAATTAAAGAATGGATTAAGGATATGAGAATTTGAAACTTGAAACTCAAAGGATAACTGCGTATACCGGTTAAAACTTGCATTTTAAAACTCTATCTCTATAAACGTTGATATTCTTATGTGATAATTTTTTGTCCGTGCCAATTAACATAATTATGCCAAAATTCAATATTCACTTAGCGGTTAAACTTCTTGATGAAGCGATAAGAGAAATGAAAATCCCTTATCTTTCAAAACCGCATGTTAAATGTGACCCTTTTAGAACGCTCATCGCGTGTATTCTTAGTTTAAGAACAAAAGACAAAACTACATACGCGGCGTCCGAACGGCTTTTTGCTCACGCTGATACACCATTGCTGATGTTGAAACTCGGTGAGAAAAAAATCGCAAAATTAATTTACCCGGTGGGCTTTTATAATCAAAAATCAAAACAAATAATTAATATCTGTAAAACTCTCCTTGAAAAATATGACGGCAAAGTCCCAAACAAAATTGATGAACTCTTAAAATTTAATGGCGTTGGGAGAAAAACAGCTAATTTAGTTGTAACTGAAGCATTTAATAAACCGGGAATTTGCGTTGACACTCATGTCCATCGAATAAGCAATCGCTGGGGTTATATTAAAACAAAAACACCTGATGAAACAGAACTAATATTAAGGAAAAAACTCCCTGAAAAATATTGGATAAATTTTAACCGCCTGCTCGTTACTTACGGCCAAAATTTATGCCTCCCCCTCTCTCCAAAGTGCAGCCAATGTAAAATATCATCAATGTGCAAAAAAATCGGCGTGAAAAAAAAATAGCATCATTACTATCCGGTTAGATTTTGTAAAATTATTATCAGTTTATTTTTTTACCGGACATTAGTGATATAAAATGCGAATATAAAACGTAAACAATGTAGCCGCAAGCATTCCCACTTTTGGCCCCCCTTCAAAGGGGAGACTTTCGCCGGCAGCTACATTTTTCCCATCAGCTCAAGCTTGACACGACACTAGTCAAACGAAATATTAGCTTTTTGATATAATATATTATTTTTCAGCCTTCATTTCTATTTTTATTTTTTCCATGTCTTATTTGACAGAACCACATCAGGGACTTCCATCGGATTACCTGTGAAGATTATGGAAGAGTCAACGAACTGCGTACTTTTAATTTACTTGGCTGCGGCATTAGCCGCAGTGATAGAACCGGTGAGCCGGCTTCGCCAAAATCGCCACTGATGCAAACTGTTTCAATTAACGCATACGAGCCGGGCTGACAATCAACGCTCATTACCAATTCCTTGCGTTCGCCGGGTTTTATCTTAATACTTGTTGGTAATTTTACGATCCATCTTGTCGGTGCCTTCACGCGTAATGTGCCTGTCACCGTGTTAGACCCAAAATTGTAAACAAAGATCGGAATGGATTCACACTTTTTCGATGAAATGCGATAGGCCGAGAGATTTAGAGAAATGTTCTCTTTGGGCCACAATGATTGAAACACAACATGTGATGGTTCGCCTTTTGCAGGCGTTGGTGCGGGTTGAGGAATTTGCAGCATTTTTCCGGAAAATGTGTTCTTAGGGAAAATAGCAAAGACCGGTGAATGAGTGAGAACGATGTCTTTGTCTTCAGTTCTTTTGCGACCCAGATTATCGTAGGCTGCCAGCGAAGATGAAATATTCAGATATGTTCCGCTACCGTCCGTCCATGCCGCCAGCACATCCCGATTCTGTCCATCCGGCCGGGACCTGAAAACAAATGCATTCACATCTCCGCCGGCAGGAGTCAATCTCGGAGATGATGCTTTTAGTTTTCCGAGAAACTTGGCACCTGCCAGCAAACGCCCGCACGCGGCAACAGCCAGAAATGCCGGACGGGGCGTAAGATCCTTGTGCAAAACTCCATATTGAGTTTTGCCTTCAACATAATGCGGCAGCATGAAATAGAATACTTGCGCGGAACCCTCAGCCAAGGATGCTGCATACACTTTCGCCACGCGTTCAGCCTGTAACCGTAAGTCAGCTTTTCCAGGTTCCTGTTTTTGGTCATCACCTGACCAATGCACCGGCACATTGCATTCGGTTACCCACAATGGCCGACCTGCCGCCACCTTCCGGAATTTTTCATAAATTCCCGGATAGGCATTGATGTCAGCATAATGATGGAAGTTAAATGTATCAAAATATGGCCACACGTGATTATCATTCAAATTCGCCAAGATTGCCAACTGTGGTAATGCGAACACGTTCATACATGCAATAACTTCAGGATTACCGGCTTTCAGTCCGAGATAAGATGCTTTTTGCAAGGACGCCATCTCAGCTCCGGTATGACCACCAAAATTTTCGATATCAGCCTCATTCCACGGCTCAAACGCGCAGACTTTTCCCTTCCAGCGGCGTGCCATTTGGCGCTGGAAAGCAAAAACGTCACGCAGGTCAAGTGGGAAACGTTTAGGATCCCGGTTAGCCCAGGACGGGGAGGAATGATGAACCTGCAGTACATTCAACCGGGCAGCAGATTGGCATTCGGCTGTATCGTCATACTTACTTGAATTTACAAATTTGCCCCTAACAGGTTCCATCTCATTCCATGACAATCGGTCGCGTACCCAGTTGATTCCAGCCAATGTGCACAGGTTAGCCACTTCCGGCTGCTCCTCTTTATTGTAGAACCATGCCATTGCCACGTCAACACTTATAGGCGAAGATTGCGGCGTGGGTTCAATTAACGGCGCAAGAACTCCAAGCGTGGTGCGACGTATTCCATCTACATATAACTCATAGTAACCTGTAGGAAGTTTGCCTAACTCAGCGCGGTCGTTTTTCACCTTTCCTTGGGCAACAGTATTCCCATCATAATCGGTCGCAGTCCATATTTTTTCAGCGGAAAGTGGAACATTCACTTCTTCGCCAGCGAGGAAAATGTTTCCGGGATGATGAGGAATCGAAACGGGAATCCGGCGGTCCATCCGATGATCTGTCTGATGGTTCATCTGTGCGGTAGACATACACACTGAAAGGAGCAGTGCGATCGCGACTGTCAATTCAAATTTTAATACAGTAAATGTAATGATTTTAGACATAATTTTCCAGTTGGTTTTTAAATTTATAATTTATTATTTAACAATTTTTAAAATCTCATCGTCAGGCAAGACCCAATTCCGGCGAGTAATGTTAAGTGTGAAAACTAAACGAATATAAATGTAGCTGCCATCGAGAATAGCGAGATGGTAGTTTTCAATGTAACAATAATATTGGTGTATTTTTTTTAGAACATAGTTTTTGCATAAATACACGCTGAACCAGGCATCCCAGCATACGCGGGACACATACGCCGGTCAAGAGCGTGGACTCCAACAAGAATAGTCGCCGGAAATGATTCTTACAAAATATCTTTTCGAGTATCTCCTAATTAATAATTTATCTCGCTAAGGCGCTAAATACGCAAAGATATCAAACAACAATAAATGCCGCTCCGCGCATGTCGGGGCGATTGAATGAATTTATTGAGCTTTTAAATAAGGAACCGCATCAACCCAGATTTCGCTGTTCCCGATTAACTGCTCGGCATCGATTTTTATTTTTTTCGGGAACGGACCTTTCATTCCAATCCATGAATCATACAGTTTTCCGGGAATTTTTATTTTATTGATTTTTCCTTCGTAGTCACTTGCGACACTTGATTTGTAAACCACATTCGGCAGGAAAGCGGAACTGAATACATCTCCACCTCTGAATATAAATTCTTCATCATCCAAGTACTCCCGCCATTTAATTGTCTTAGTTCTTACATTTCCAATATCTCCTTTTGCATCAACATAAACACACAAACTTCCACCTTTTGAAATTAAACGTTTTAACGCGATAGATGAATTAGAAGAACCTGCGAGGTTAATATTTGCACCAACGCTGCCGCCATAAGTTTCCCAATACCAGTCATCAACTTTATTCCGTCCCTCTTTAAATAGATTACACTTGGAATAACATATTATCTTATTGATAGCTTTAGCGTTAATATAAACGCCGTAGTCAAGTGTTTCATAACCGATATCCTCAGGTTCAACTTCAACGGTACCGAGAATATCTCCTCCAAGTGCGATAATTTGATTGATATTTTTTTCACATATTATATTTGAATGAATATATCCGCCAAGAACTTCGAAATCACCTTTTTTAGAAACGGCTTTAATTTTTTTGATATTAGCGCCGCATTTAATTGTAGAAACAACATCATCAAAATCTGTTCCGACTGATCCGCCGACAGCTGATATTTCACCAATATTACCACTAACATCAATATTTGCGAAAATGTTGCCTCCGAGCGCGTAAATATCTTTTCCGCCATCATGTATTGTTTTAACATTTAAAGTCGCAATAATACGTTTTAATTCGCCGTTTACAACTTTTATTTCCGCCGGTTCATCGTCCAAACCGATATCTCCCCCTTTTACGACAATTGAATCTATATTTCCGTTACAGGTAATCCCTTTAACAATTCCCGCGTCCATAAAATCTTCTTCTTTTTTATGGAAAGGATTGTCAACAATAATTGAACAAATTCCTCCTTCGGCAACATTAATCATTCCAACCGAACCCTGAAAAATCCTTACTTTTCCTATAGGTCCTTTTGTGTCGATTAAATTAACCGAGCCGGGAATGAAAATATTTTTAATACCGGCATCGGATGTTATGCAATCAAGTTTTATAAGTCCATCACCTTTTTTGGTTATGAGCTTTATTTTAAGTTTATCTCTGTTGGAACCGTTTTTAATAATAATTGATCTCGCATCAGGAAAAATAGGCTGACGATTGTAAAGAACTAAAAATCTGTCCCCGTCATCATCCTCGTAAGGGCGTTGAACATCAACATAGAAATTCTCATAAGCCGTTGGAGGAGTAGAATCGTGCAGTCTGTAAACGCGGCCGGTAATTCTACATCTCAAAATGCCTGGTGTTTTAGGTGTTCTCCATGAAAGGTATCCACGAGTCCATACTTTTGCGTTGGTAATTATTTCACCGGAAGCAGCATCAATTACATCAGGATAATTAGTGGTGCCGTCTGTGCTGATTGCCGTAGCGGTAATTATCACCGGATTAGTTTCATTCAGTACATTAAAATAAACTTTTTCAAAGTCGTAGTCGGTACTTGTGATATAATCTTCTCTATCAACTGAAATATTAAAATCCATTTCGTCTTCCCCTACAACAACTCTTAATTTTGTATGACCAACAAATGGCGAGCCTGATTCCTGACAGTAAACATCAATTATTTCTTCGCCGAACCAGTTGTGTTCCGGAATGACAGTTGCGGAATTTAATGCCTGATTAAAAGAAACTGAAATATGATTATTGCCCTCAACCCACCATGTATAATTCTTGTCAGGTGAACCGTTTACAAGACCTTCGCTATCATCAAGCAAATCTTCAATGACATAACTTTCATTTACATCGAGATAAATATCGTCAAATACAAGTTGAGGAATAGGAAACCAAACAACACCGCGCCGCCATTCAGGGCAGACATCCGTTGCGTCTTGTCCGAGAGTATTGATCAGATTAAATTCTTCACTATTCCCGTAAACACTCCACACGCCCATACTAATTTCTCTGTCATCCGGAAATACGTCTTCATCGGGAATGATTTCGATAATCTCATTTAATTTTGGGCTGATAGTGATTTCGAGTGGGGTAATGATGCTGTCATGAGTTGCGTTTTCTGAAATAAGTTTCGCGCAAATATAACCATCGCCGTCATTATTATTATTAATCCAAATCCCGCCGTTGGAATTTGTAGAGAAGCCGTCAATTAATTTTACTGAACTGACCTCAAGTTGATAGGCGTCAAATGACCAGCATAGATTTATCTGCGAAATATCAAAGTTATGCGGGTTTCCTACCGATACGGTTAAAGTATAATTAGTTCCGATTACAGGAGGCGTTTGCGGGCTGTTCAACCATATTCCGATACCGTTAGGATAAACATTCCAATCCGTTTCTTCAATTCTATCGTCGTTGATTTTCAAAACTCCGTTATAAGCAACACGGGTGTAAGTATAATCATACATCCCGGTTCCTATATTGAATTCCCAGAAAGGTTCATCTTCAAGAGCAAACATTTTAATTGCTGCAATATCTGTTGAATTTGTCACAGCATTCTTTGTAAAGAAATGTATCCTCGCAACCGTTGTACGGTTGGTTATTTCTGTTCCATAACTATTTGTAAAACCTGTAGGGGTAAGAATATTCTCAATAAGGTTTTCTTCTACTTTTTCAATTTCATCTTCATTTAGCAGTATTTCCCACTTATTACCAATTGCAACTATTTCGTCCGGATCAAATTCGATTTCTGCAGAAACTTCATTCCATTTGGAATTCAAGGGGTTGTTTACCGAAAGAACAATATTAGTTGCTATTCCTGCATAAAGAGATCCGGCGGGATTGAAATTAAGAAAAACGTCTTCACCTTCTTTAATAACCAATCGATATTCTGAAATACCGTCACCGGCAACATTTGCTGAACCTAAAATGTCATTTAAACCATTATCAGTCATTATACAGAAATCGTTGGTTGAAAATTCGGGAATGACAGGTTTGAGTATTGCATCACCTGCTCTTAACGCTTTAAGTTTTATTACTGCCAAAATATTTGTTACATCCAATAAATCAACTGAATTTCCTGAAATGTTCAGCGCGGTTGCGGAGGAACCGTCATTAAGATTTAAATTAATAGATTTAGTTTTTGCAGAGTTCGGCATTAATTCCACTACACTGGAATCATAAAGCCAATTCAAGTTATAGGTTACATTTGAAGAACTACCGTAAGCAACGACTGAAAGAGTGATTTCACTTCCCGGTTTTGTAGAATTAACATCGTTTGTATCCAATACCATTTCCACAAAAAATTGGTTTTCAGAATCACTTTCTGATACAATAGGTATAGTTGCCGGCCAGTTAACCGCCCAGGCATTCTCATCGGAGAAATCAGCGGATAAATATTCAACAGAACC
>Ga0164318_10000734_pt1 | contig 26645 bp, 27 predicted proteins | sample GuaBasSedimGuay9_FD_113734 | JGI IMG/M metagenome (GOLD analysis project Ga0164318, IMG submission 113734) | Subseafloor sediment microbial communities from Guaymas Basin, Gulf of California, Mexico - Guay9, Core 4571-4, 0-3 cm | ecosystem: Environmental > Aquatic > Marine > Hydrothermal vents...
AATATATAAATGATCTTCAAAAAAACGTTTAAATTATAAAAAATAAAATATCCTCAATTATAGGAAAGTTTTAATGGGGATGGTATTATTCTTCTTAATCTGGCGTCTAATTCTTCGAGAAAATTCATTTGTAAACCAATATTTCCGATTTAACGCTACAGGCAGAAATTTATTTTCTTTAAAATTGTAAGTAAATTTGAAATTCTTAAATGTGCCAAATTCTTTAAAATCAAGAGATGCTATCATTTTAAGGGTCCCTTTATTTGAAATTAATGCATCTTCATAAAATATATCACCGTATCTTGCACCAACTCGAGCACCAACATATGCAAAGATCTTCCCTAATGAATATCGTCGAAATTTCTCTCCAATTATTATACCATTTTGAATTATTCGACAATGGGTTTCTAAATTGTTTTTATATGAGGCACATGAATAGCCCAGGCAAACTTTTTTTCCATTCTCTAGTTGAAGAAACATTATAACTACAAAGTTGCCGAAAATTTGCTCCAGATAAGAGAACTTAAAAAAATTAGGATTGATTTCATTTGAAATATGAGCAACTTGATTAAATAAAGAACCATGAGTCGGAATCGATTCAATTATGTATATTAACAAATCATTTTGAAATTCCTGTAATAATTGACGATGTTGGGGATTATTCACAGGAATTTCTATAATTTGGAAAGTTAATTTGATATTTTTCATCTCTTCAATTATGGTTTGGAAAAAATCAGCGGAACTTAAATTATTGGAAAAGCATTTTTTAATTCGAGAAAGCTTATTTTGGATTTCAACTTGATAATTTTTAATTTCGGTTTTTCGTTGTAGCATTTTTTTCCAAAGAAATTCATTTTTTCCAAGATAGGGTATTTCATAATTTTTAAGCTGAAAGTATATCTTATTAGCTTTTTTCCATAAAATAGGTAAATCAAAAGGTATTAAATCAGGGTTAAAATTTGAATTATAATATACAAAACCATATCTACTTAGATAAAAATTACGTTTAGTTATCGGATTCTGTTTTTTCAAATCAAAAGGATAATAAAATAAGGCATATGGATAATTGCTGATATTGCTTGAATGTTGTACTTCATACAATTGGATTAATGATGAGTTTTCTAGAAAATCCCAAAAAATGTATGAAATATTTGATTTGAAACCTTCTATTACATCATTAAGTATTGATAAAAATTCATCCTTGTAAATCCAATCCAAAATATCATCTAATCTTTTATATTCGTACATCCATGTCCCCAAAATCCATTCCGTGTGTAAAGCACCATATTTTCGGTTTATATGTTGGAATAGCGCCAAACTGCTAAATATATTGGAATGATCATTTTGTTCATAAATTAAGAACATTTTGTAAGGAAAATTAGAATTTCTTTTTTCATTTTGACAGAGTTTCTGACAAATTTTAATTGTATTTGCGATTTTCTTGTGGTTTATCCAATCCGAATTCTTAGAAATCATCTGCTCAAGTTTAATAATGATATTTTGATCAGTAAGATCGAACTCTGTAATCGAAAATTTTTCTATCTGAATGAGGGAATTTAATGGTTGTGTTAAATTTTCTTGATTTGTGTGCATGTCACTCTTTTCTAAACGAAATTTTAAATACCGAAAAAATTAATTTATCAAAATGATATCCATTCATGATAGAAGAATGATTATCGGCCTTACAATTCAAAAATATAAAAACTTCAGCCCTTCTCTATATACCGATATCGCCAGAAAGGCAGGAATCGAACATTTTGAATTTGATCCATCGATTTTTTTTGATATATATGATATTGAAAAATTAAAAAGATTAGTTGTTGGAAAATCTGTCATTATACATGCTCCCTATTATACCGATTGGAAGTATGATCTTTCTAGCCGATCAAAAGAGGATAAAATTGAAGAATTTATGAAAAATTTAAAACAATTTGGGTTTGAATTTGGAGTTAAAGCAATTGTTGTGCACCCTCCTGTAGATCCAAATGCAGATCTTCACTTATATTATCAAAATATTGATCGAATTCCATTTCCTGTCTATTTAGAAAATCTTCCCAATCAACCTTGGGCAGTCTTTGAAAACTGGTTTTTAGGAGTCCAAAATCATGTTAAAGCTAAAATTGGAATTTGTTTTGATGTTCCTCATAGTATAATAGCCAATGGGCTTTCTAACGCTTTCGAGATTCCCGCATCCCTTGTTTCTTTAATTAATTACATTCATATTTCTGAACTAGATGGAAGTGTTGATTGCCATTGGCCTTTTTTTACACCAGATGGGATATTCCCGCGAAGAAAGTTCGTTCGTTTTCTTAAATCCATGAAATATTCTGGAATAATTAACATGGAAATCCGTCCAGTTGGTAAAAAAGGAATCATTAATGTTATTCGTTCATACTTTCTTATGTATCGTTTACTTGATTTTCCTAAATATTTGTATAAAATCATACGATTTTGCGTCATGTTTATACCCTTAGCTATTACTGCTAAAAAAATACTAAAAATTCTTTGAAATCCTAATTGGATTAACATCCGAGGTGAATTGCTGAAAATTTTGAATAAAATCATTAAATTGAGAAAAATCCAAAATAAATCCTTCATTTGTAATAACAATTTCAGAAATTTTATGAGAAACTAAGATGATTGGATATAAATCAAATTGTTCATACCCTTTATAGTCCAAATCTGCTATGTTGGTGGGTTTTTTCCCAATATTATCTTGATTTTTTGTTTTTTTAAATTGAATATGCAGCTTTTTCAATAGTTTTTCAGAAACTTCGGTAGAAGATGATATTGCAAGAGCTCTTTCATGCTGTTTGAATAATGCTTTACATAATTTAGAAAGCGATATTGTTTTACTTTTCCATCTTTTAGCATCAATGCACAAGATTTGGTTAAACTTACGAGCTAAGCAATCTATTTCAAATCTTCGACCATTAACTGAGTAACGAAAGGTTCTGAAAGTATCAAAATCAACTGATTCTAATAAATCTACCAAATAGCATTCAAAATCCTGCCAACTTAATGCAGAAAAAATTGATATAAATGAATAATTCTGCGCCAAGTTCTGCACTAATTCCTCTAAATTATCATAAATGGTATTTGTAGGTAAAAATAAGTAAGAACGATCTTTCTTTTTGATAACATCACCACGCGAAAATGATTTAATATAATTGGTTCGATTGATTCTTTTTACTCGATTGAATTGATTGTTTTGAATTATTTCCGGCTCTTTCTTTTGAGTATTTGAATTTTCTTCTTGATGAATGCTTAATTCATCCGCAGAAATATAATTTACAGGATAGATCTCTGGATCTTCATATTTCTCAACGATAACTAAAATTTTTTGTAATTCAATTAATAAATCAGCTAGATTTTCTATAATTTTTTCACCCCTCCAAATCTATTAAAGAAAGAAAGAACAATATTTTTAATGTAACATACAAGAAATTTTTTGTAAAAATACGAATTTACGGTGAATAGACTGGAAAAATCGAGTGAAAACATAATTCAAAGTATCATCTTCTCGGTTTTTGAACGTGAAGGTCCTATTCCTATTTGTTGCATACCTGCAGAAATTCCAGAAGAACAGCAGTTGCTAATTGCTATGAAATCAATTAGCCTACTAATGGGAGAACAAGTATATCAGGATGGTCAAGAGATTTCCTCGATTAAATATTTCGGAATTCTACCATTTCCTGATATGGAAATCACTGGATTAACTTATTTCTTTCTTATTAGCGATGAATCTGCAAGAGGTAAGGCAAAAGCTGCTACAATTTCTTTGTTGGTTAAAAATTATAATGCTTCGGTTTTATATGAACAAATGAAAGATCTTTCGATTTTTATGGGAGATTGTGCAAACAATATTACCAAACGTAGTAATCGTGAAGAAATTAGAGAAAATATCCTTAAACTTTATGAAACTATAGATGGATTTCTCAATCATGTTAAAATTCCTTTGAGAAAAGAAAGAAATATTAAAATTCTCTTTACTGGATTGGATGCTTCTGGAAAAACCAGTTTCTTAAGGGCAATCAAGCAAAAGTATAGCGAACTTACAGGAATTAAACCAACTCGCGGGGTGGAGAGGCATGAGGAAGTAATTCTAGGCCAAAATCTGATGGAATGGGATGTTGGAGGACAGATGAAATATCGAACCGCTTTTTTAAAACAAGCAGATTTATATCTTTATGACACGAATTTATTATTCTTCCTTGTTGACATGAGAGATTTGGAACGGTTTCCTGAAATGTTTGATTTTTTTACTAAAATAATACGTATTTTAGAATCATTTAATCAATATCCCCCTGTTATTGTAAATTTACATAAAATTGATCCAGATATTGAAAAAGATCCCTCAATTTTAGATAATATCAATCAAATTAAAAGTAAATTGGCGAAAATTGCCCATAAATTTCAGGTAAAATTCTGTAAAACTTCTATTTTTAACCCGTATTCTCTCATTAAATCTTTTTCAGCAGGAATTGGATCAATAAGCCCTAATCGGGATATTTTAAGAGGGCAGTTAAAATGGCTGGCCAATCAATCGGATGCAGAAGCAATTTTGTTGCTCAATAATAGTTCCATTATTATTTCAGATTATTCCATCAATGAAGTTACTAAACTCGTTTCAGAAATTTCCGCACCACATTTTCAAAATTTATATAGGACTTTTTCAGATTTCAAACTTTTGAAAAAAAAAAAAGCAATTTGGCAAATGGATAAAGAAATGATCATTTTTATTAGAATAGATCTACTAGAAGAATCCTTATATTTGATGGCTTTGATTAAATCAAATCCCAAAATTGTGGAAAAAATGGATAATCTTGTTTCAGAATTCGTTAATCGTATTTTACCGTTAGTAAAATCATTTCTTTAAAGAGAAGAGGATAAAAAAAAATTATCTAATTCCTTCAAAGCTTTCGATTATTTCTACAAAACTCTCATATATATTCTGTTTTTTTTCGTAAAGAGCAATGGTTTCAAATATTTCGGGGTTTTTTTCTGCATTAGGGTGGTTATCTGGAAAGTAAAGATTATATTTCTTTAATAATCCAATAATTTCTTCTTTACTGACAATTTCGTCCAAATCTTGCTTATTGATCATTACTATTAATGGAATTTTCTCCACTAATGGCAATTCAGCAATATCATTTAATTCTTCCATAGAACCTTCGTTAGCAGATAATTTATCACGCTGTCCATCAACAACCAAAACAACTGCATCTGCCCCGAAAAATACTTTGCTCCGTAGTGGTAGGAACCTTTTTTGACCTGCAACAGTATAAAGATGATAGAATTGTTGTTCTTGGTTCACACTTTTTAATATTCCGCGATCAAAATAGTTAGTAGCACCAGAAGGGGTTGCGATTTTTGTTAATTCTCCTACTGGAAGTACCTTTGAATCTGTTTTTTCTTGTAAAATTTTGAACAGAGTATCGACTGCTGTTGTTTTACCGCTTGCAAAGCATCCCCAGTATACAATTTTGTAGTATTTATCTCCTGTCTCTGTTTTTCTCACAATATCTTGTCACCATAATATGTTTAGATAAGTTATATTATTCCGTTTGGTGGAAAAATTAAAAAATCTTTAGTTTCAATTTCTGAAAAAATTAGTATTCCTTCTTTTATGCCTCCGACTATAAAGCGATCCAAAACATAAGAAAACTATTATTAGAAATGAACTAGAGGTAATTATTAGGATAATCCAACTATTTTGATCTAAGTACAAACCAGAAACATAAGTACTTGATAATACTTCAAAGTCAATTTGAAAATCTAATTGATAGTTTTGAGCGTTTCCGATTGGAAAAAGAAAGGGAAATTCTGGTATTCCTGTTGAATTCACTTCCAATATTTCCAAAGGTGGATTGATATCGTACTCATACCAACCACCAATTGTGGTAATTAAATGAAGATAATCTATTTGATAAAGATATTGCAAGGCAGATTCATTTCCATATGCGTAATAAGGTTTTCCCCAAGTTGGATCTGCACTCACCCACCCAAGATATGGCACATAATACTGAACCCAAGCATGACCCGGTATTACATTTTCCGATTCTAACGAATATGACCATTGATCTCCGGGCCGCATATCATATTTTGGAATCGGTTCCGAGAGAGAACCTTCGATCAAAGAAATTCCTAATACTTTGCGCGCAGGAATTCCGGCAGTTCTTAGCAATCCTACCATCAAAGTTGAGAATTCAGAGCAATCCCCTTGATAATTTCCAATTATTTCTTTGAGAGAGAGAACTTCATCCATAGCGGTGTAATTCATGGAATCTTCAACAAATAAATAGACAGATTCAAGTATTTCTTTAATATTAGTGGAATTATGAGTAATGGAAGATGCTAGTGTTTGCACTTCTGTATCGTTAATTTCATAATAAGGTTGAGGAGAAGTGTAAAATTCGTAAATAGAATCTGATTTATTATAATCATTTAAAGAAAGATCCATTGGAATTGACCAATTACGTGATTGTAAAGCTACATTGTATATCGCAGAATAGGAAAACGTGGTTTGATCATACATAGGTTTCATTTCAAGTTCATAATAATCATATGAATTTCCATAAACATCGCTGGGATCAAACGAATATTTTTGATAAAAATCAGGAGGAATAATATCTAGTTGATTCACGGTTTGAACGGCAGCGGTTTGATTTATATCTTCTGAATTCCAAGTTTTCAAACGGGGAATCCAAATTTTAAATATACTGTTATAAGGAGAAAGCGCTTGATAATTAACGTTATAAGTAATTTCTAAGTTTATTTCTTGATTTGCTTGAAAAGGAACAGAAATGAAGGTCGAGGTTGCTCGAGAAAAGGAAAGCAGAAAAATGCTTAGAATTAGCAATGTCATTAGTAGCATTGGATATTTCTTAGTATGAATGAAATGTTTCAAAATGTTTTCCATAATGATTATAAATAATCACAATTTATTTTTTTACTCATTTACTCCAATAAATAAAAAATTCGACTTTTCCCGTCCCGATCCAAAGGCAGTTATTAATTTAGATTTAAAAGGTTTTACTAGATGTCGAAATTCAACAGCTCGAAAAAGGTGATAAAAACGTTGAATTACAATTTCTTGGTTTTGTTGAGAAACCTTCCACGGAACGTTGACATCTCCAATTTCCTTATCAATCTTGCTTTTAGCAGATAATTTTATTCCGAATTCTCTATAGGTACTCTCTAGTATTTGTTTTTTATATTCATGGAAGAATTTCTTTTGTTTAAATCTCCAAACAGTTATTACAATCAGAGCTTCTTTTCGGGCAATTTTTTGAAAATCATTAATAATTCGAATTCTATGTGTTTTTCCCTTTATATGATGAATGCTAGCAATAGAAAAAATACCATCTACGCTGTTCGTCCGAAATGGAAGAGAAATCATATCGGCTTGAACTTTTAGGCTTGGAGAATTATTGTGCTTAAGCATTTCTCTAGATTGATCAATTTCTATGAGACGGGTGCAATATTGCTGAAGAAATTCAGAATGACGACCTGATCCAGCTCCAACATCTAAAAATATGGACGTTTGTTCTTGATCAGCTCTTGAACTTGAAAAATGTAATTTAAGATAAGGCTCCAATATAGAAACAAGGGGTTTCCAAGGGTGTTGCCTTTTATTTTTCCAGTCTTGAGCAATTTGGTCGTACATTTCTTGTTTATAACATTAGATTTAAAAAAAAAGTAACGTTTTTGCTATTATTACCTAATTTCATATAGTAGAATTATAATGAACAAGAATAATCCCCCTTCTGCAATATCTTCTCCCCCTAAAAAAAGATTACCTAAAAAAATCCATCCTCCTTATCATTTTGACTGCATTCAGTGTGGAAGATGCTGTTCAGATCGCAATACGATTGTAAACTTAACATACTCTGATATACTTCGAATGGAAGCTGAATTGAATTATTCTTTGGAAGATTTTCTTAAAGTAATTGGCTTTTATCATTTTGATCATACTCCTACAGATAAAGAACTGGAGAAATTGGTTGTACCTCCAATTGAAACAGAGCATGGATTGGCTTTTGTGGGATTAAGGAAAAAAAAAAATGGTAGATGCATCTTTTTATCAAAAAAGAATAAATGTCGGATCTATAATGCTCGTCCAAATATTTGTCGAACCTTTCCCTTCCACTTTCATTCAAGTCCCGTTTCTTTTCCACAAAAAGGCTTAGATGTTCATATGGATCTCACCAAAAAAGCGATAGAATATTGCCCAGGTTTAGATTCTGAAAAAGAAATTGTTAAGGAAGATTGGATGGAAATTGGCAAAATGACTACTGCCGCCTTACTCAAAGAAGTGGTTTTAGTTAAGAAATGGAATCAAGCAGTAGCCAACAAAAAAATTGTTCCTCGTGCTAAGAATTACCTTGGAGTGGTTTTAAATCTGCTAAATGAAAGAAATAAGGAAAAACACAGAAAAAGCGGTAAGAAACACTTCCAATCACGTGTAAAGCTTAAATTACAAAAAAAAAAGAAATAAATTAAAAGAATCACTCATCTTCTTTCATCCACAATTGGCATCAATGATTTTACAGTATCAACACCGATTTGAATCAATTTTTTCGTTTCTTCCAGAGAGGTTTGGGATTCTGCGGTGATACGTAAAATTGGCGTGGTTCCAGATTTTCTAATTAAAATCCATCCATTATTAAAACGCAAATGCATTCCATCAACCATAGTGAGTTTAAAATCGGTGTAGTTTGCTTGTAGCAACTTTTCTTCCAATTTCTCAGCTATGTTCAGATAATCTTGCTCATTAAAATGAATGTCGTGTTCTAATTCGATGTTTTTCTTTACATAAGGAAATTCTGGAATATCAACCAACAATTCACTAAATTTACCATTATAGTTGGAAATAAATTTCAAGAGAATAGCAATAGTCGCCAAACTATCAGGTGCTTTATGATTTGTATACTCTGGCCATATATATACCCCGCAATTTTCTCCCCCTAAAAAGGCATTGTATTTCACCATTGCTTGGGATACATTAATATCCCCTACTTTCGTGCGATATACTGATACACCCATTGGTTCTAATACCGCTTCAATAACACCCGAAGAATTAACTGGGGTGACAACAGCTAAAAGTGGTCGCCTTTTGGGATCTGGATAGTTAATTTTAATATATTCTTTTGCCAAGAATGTTAAAATTCTGATTGGTTCCACAACTTGACCGTTTTCATCCAGAAAAATTACTCGGTCTGCATCGCCATCAAATGCAATTCCCATTTGAATTTTGGGAGAATGTTTAATAAATAGTCGTAAATCTTCCAAGTTTTTTGGACTGGGCTCTGAATCACGACCTGGAAAGGTTCCATCTGGCTGTGAATTTAAAGTGTCAAAGTCCAAACCCAATTTGCTCAGTAATTTTGGACCGATTTCGGAGGCACTTCCATTGCCTGGATCAACTATCACATGAAATTGGCGGTCTTCACACTTATATTGAACTAATTTCATAATGTTTTCGATATGTTTATCATTTATTCCAGAGATTTGAGTTACTGAACCTAATTCATTATATCTTTTTCGAACAAAATTGCGATTTTGATATATTTTTTCAATTTCGTCTTCTTGAGAAGGACTGAATCCTAACCCTCCTTTATTCCATAGCTTTACACCAATGTATTCTGCTGGATTGTGAGAAGCCGTGATCATAACACCACAATCTGCATTAAGAAAGTCAATCGACATGGCTAACGTAGGAGTGGTTACCATTCCAATGGTGAATACTTTACAGCCTGTGCTGACAAGTCCACTGATGATGGCATATTCGATCGCTACAGCCGCGGTTCTGATGTCTCTTCCAATAACTACTGTTCCAGAATTTATCGCAGTACCGATTGCTTCCCCCAACCGTATTGCCATATTTGGTGTAAATGTTTGTTCCGATTTATCATAAGTTGAGAATTTTTTCCTGATTCCGCAAGTACCGAACATTCTTTGCAAATTTAATCATCCATTCCTAAATCTAGTTATTTAAAATATTTTATTAACAGTAATATGGTAGCTTCTATTTACGAAATATTCAAAAAAAGAAAAATGTTTGTAAATTAGAAATTAAATCGAGTTTTGGCCCAAAAATTGTCCAGATTACCATTAGAACATAAAGAAAAATCACCAAAAATCCATCAGAAAAAACTAACGAAGATGTTGGAGAAACTGGTTCGATATTTTTTTTGGAAGTGATTTCCTTTCGAATAAAATTGAAGAACCAAACCACAATTAAAAATTCAAATGAGATAATTCCTAATCCCAAAATTAATATTATCCATAAAAAGATAATGTCGCTCGATTGTGGAATTAGATTCGTTGCTGTATTTAGAAGGCTAGAGTATAAACCACTAATAAATTGAAAACCAGGTGCATTGTCAAACAGAAAAATTCCTGGTGCCAATATTAGCAATACGAAATTCCAACCCCAAGTTTTTGAAGATACCGTGTTTAAGCGATAGTTCTTATCAAGAACCCGCAAATATGGCAACATTACTGCGAGGATCAAAACCTTAAACATTATCACGACTAAGAAATACCAAATAGTCGTGCTAAAAAATAATGTCTTTGCTTGTGCTGAAAAATAATATCCAGACAAAATCAGCAGAAATCCTTGTGCATCAATACTAGTTAATAAGAAAAATATTCTGGTTAGATTAGTACGTTTTTGAGGGGTCTGTTTTCTAAATTCATAAATTAATTCTTTGATTGTCCATAAAATTCCAATTAAACTAATCCCAAAAAAAACATAGCCTAAAGTATGATTAAAGCTGATGAAAGTGGTGAATATTCGGAAATTCACCAAAAATATTGTAGGAAAAACCACAATTGATACAATTCCAATTAATAATGGCGGAAAATCACTGAAGTTGCGTCGTATTTTTCGAGAAACTAAAACTCCAAATCCCGGTAATAATGTAAGGGCTAAAAAGTATGCAAAATAGGTCAAATATTCTTGAATTAACTGCATTGAAGTGAAAGTTATCTTTAAATTAATTAAATTATAGGAAAACAATAACAATCCTAGAACTGCGATTAAAATAATCAATAAAAATGTGGTAAAGCCAACCATTTCTTTGAATTCTTTGAAATACTTTGGATCTTTCTTATAATCACCTGTAAATGACATGTAATAGACAACATTTAGTAAAACCAGAAATGCCATAGAGATTATGAAGATATTTTCTGATTCAAGCAAGATTATGGTAGAAATAACCATTAAAAGAAATATTGGGCCAATCAATTCACCCGAATTTGAATTCAGTATTGATTTTTTATTCAAAACATGTAACGCAAGGAATAGGCAAAGTAAAAAATCAGCGATGATCCATGAAGCTGATTGAGATGGACTGTATTGTGCAAAGAAACTCAATTGAGGGATGGTGATGGATAATATCATGAGAGTTTGAAGAAATATGGTTAAAATTATGCCTATATTTACAAGATGGAAGGATATTTTAGGATGTTCCATAATTGGGACAATGATAATTAATACAAGCATTAATATTATAATCGGTAAATTTTCTAAGAGTATTTCAAGCATTATGATTTTCCTCCTTGTTTTAACTCAGGCGGAGTGTCAAATTGTTCCCAAACGAGGGGATTTCTGGATTCAAAAATTTGGTTTTCTTCTATAGTAACTAAATCTTGAAAAATTCTATCATTGAAGATATTCAAAATAAATAGGATGAAAAATGGAAGTAAAATAATGATGAAAATATCGTTGATTAGAAAGGTAACTATAAATGCGGTGCAGAGAAAGAATAATGAATGAAAAAGTGGTCGATATTTGCGTCTAGTCAATGAATTGAACAGCAAGAAGATAATACCCAAGGAAATTCCTAGATAGATGTAATTTAGATTAGCTAAAACAAATTCTTGAATTGATTCCATAATTATATGTTATTTTGCAATTAAATTTCTTAAAATTTTGTGTTCTTTGAAAAATTAAAGTTGAAAAATTAGATTGAATTTCATAATTAAAGAAAAAAGAGGGAAATATTTATGCTAAATTCTTGATTGAACACGAAAATATAATAAGATCTATAATCAGGATCTCATCTGAATATTATCTCGATTTAATGTAAAATTCTGGATAATAAATTAGAAGTTTCGATAGGAAAATTTTGTGCACCCAGAAAAGCACATTTCCATGTACCTAAATGAACGGAAATCTTCAGAATTTTTACAAGAGAAAAAGAAAATAACAATCCAAATATGGCTCCTGCGTTGAAAATATCCCCTGCACCGGTAGTATCTAGTATTTTTTGTCCATGGGGTGGTTTTGCCACAAAAAAATCATCATAATTAAGGATAATAGCGCCATCTTTTCCCATTTTAACAAAAAGTATTTGTGTATTTAGCTTTTTCTTTAATTTTCGCAATATACTTACCCTTTGAGGAATACTGGCTTTTATAAATGTAGCAGGTTCAGTAATGTATCTTAACAGAAAAAGCAAGTTAGAATATTCGTTAAGATTCCCAAAAACTGCTTTTAAAGTAATTGTTGGAAATATCTGGTCAAATTCAGCCGAAAATCGATTCTTAATGGTTTCAGTTTTTATATTATCTTTAGGTAAAAATCCGCTAATATCTACCGAAAAGAGGTTCGAATTAAACTGGGCAATTGTAGCCAGTGTTTGAAATGAATGATTGCAGTGAATTATCGAATTCTTCAACTGGGATGAAAATGGTGAAATTTTTAATTTTTCAGCGAGCTGCGACGAAACTGAAGGATATCGTTCAATCCGGCGTTCACCAGCTGAATCTAAAGTAATTTTGGTTTTACCTGATGCACCATCACATGATATTAGATAATTTTGAGAAATTCCTATCTGTTCGAGAGATTCTCGTATTTTTTCAGCGTTTTTATCATTTCCAATAGCAGCAATTAAATTAATTTTTATCTTCTCATTTAAAGGATATCTTTTGAACAATTTTTTCAGATAAATGCAAGTATTAGCGGCGCTACCTCCCAAAAATTCTTGTTTTATTCCGGAGAAAGAAATTATTCCATCCCAATTTACCGAACCAATACAAAATATCCGAATATTTCTCAACTCCAAACACTATCACACTTTCTTTCTCAGAAAAATCTGAATGACTATTTGAGATCCAAGGTGAGACGAATAGGACAGTGGTCAGATCCATAAATTGATTCTAAATTCTCACTTTTTTTAACATAAGGGAAAAATTCCTTATTCACAACAAAATAATCTAGACGCCATCCTACATTGCGTTCTCTGGCTTTTGTACGATAAGACCAGTAAGTATAATGCCCTCCTTCTTTTGTAAAATGACGAAAAGTATCTTTATATCCACGATTTAGAAGTTCACTAAATGCATCACGTTCTTCTTGGGTGAAACCTGCATGTTTCTTATTCGATGCTGGATTAGCTAAATCAATCTCATCATGGGCGACATTGAGATCTCCGCATAAAATTACTCCCTTTTCCTTCTTCAGTTCATCTAGAAAGTTCCATAATGCTTTATTATAGCGTAATTTAAAATCCAAACGTTTCAATCCATATCCTGCATTTGGAAGATAGCCATTCAAGAGAAAAAATTTATCGAATTCAACTGTAATCATTCTTCCTTCAGAATCTAGATCTTCATCATTTAATCCGTACATTACCGCTTTTGGGGAAATTTTCGATAACACCATAGTACCTGAATATCCATTTTTTTGGGCGGGATTCCAATACATTTTATAATCTTTTATTAATGGGTTAGAAAGAAAGGTAGAATCTAAGGTCTTTTCAGTAACTTTCACTTCTTGAAAACAATAAACATCTGCTTTTTCTTCTTCGATAAATTCCATCAAACCTTTCTTTAAAGCCGCATTTAAACCGTTAACATTCCAGGATATTATTTTCATTATCAATAGCTATTCAATGCTTTGCATTCATAAAATTATAGATCAATTGTGGATAGTGATATTAATCGATTAATAACTAGAGGAGAGAAGAATTTTTGAGATCTCCCGTGCTTTGATAATTATGACACGTGTACTTCTAATTGGAAATGGTGCCCGGGAACATGCTTTAGCAGAAGCTTTGGTAAAAGGGGGTGCAGAACTATGTGCATTTATGTCGAAACGTAATCCCGGTATTGCTAAGCTCTGTAATGACAACGTAAAACTGGGAGATTTAACCAATTTTTCTGAAATTTCCACCTTTGGAAAAAAGAATAAGGTAGAGTTTGCTGTAGTAGGTCCGGAAGCACCTTTAGCCGTAGGAATTGTTGATGGATTAAAGATACAAGGGATTCCTACTGTTGGACCTACCATTGAATGCGCACAATTGGAAAGTTCTAAGATTTTTGCCCGGGAATTATTAAAAAAACACAACATTGAATCAAATATTAACTTTGAAACATTCATAAAAATGGATGGAATTCCAGAATTTGTAGCAAAAATTGGAAAAGAGAATGTAGTGGTGAAACCCGATGGATTAACTGGTGGAAAAGGTGTAAAAGTTTGGGGAGACCATCTTCATTCAGAAGAAGAAATATACGATTACTGTCAAGAAATTTTTAATCATAATGGGCGCGTGGTAATCGAAGAGAAATTAGAAGGAGAAGAATTTACTTATATATGTTTTGTTGACGGAGATCATGTGGTGGGTACTCCATTAGTTCAAGATAATAAAAGAGCTTATAACGGCGATAAAGGACCAAATACCGGCGGAATGGGTTCAATTTCTTATGAAAATCATCTTCTACCGTTTGTGAATGCCAATGATGTAGAATATGCTCGATTACAGCTGGAAAAAGTAGTAAAATCGGTTCATTTAGAAACTGGTGTGAAATATAAGGGATTTTTATACGGACAGTTCATGAAAACTAAGAAAGGAATAAAAGTAGTAGAATTTAACATCCGCTTTGGAGATCCTGAAGCAATGAACATTCTTCCTATAATTAAATCGAATTTTGTAGAGATCTGTCAAAGAATACTAAATGGAACCTTACAGTCAAATATTGAATTTGAAAATAAGGCTACTGTATGCAAGTATTTAGTTCCTGAAGGTTATCCCACAAATCCGAAAGCAAATAGTGAAATACAAATTGATAAAGAAGGATTAAATAAAATCGGAGCAAAAATCTACTATGCTTCAGTCAGTGAAGAAGATGGGAAAATCTTTACATCTACTTCTCGAGCTATTGCAGTGTTAGGTATCGCTGATTCCATTGAAGAAGCAGAGGAAATCGCTGAAAATGCAACCCAATATATTCATGGAGAACTCTTTCATCGCACGGACATTGGAACCCAAGCCTTAATTAATCAACGGGTTCAACATATGTGGGAAATTTTAAGGAATTAGATTAATTTTTATCTATTTTCATGAATATTTCTCCCTTTTTTTCAATAATTTAGCAACCAAAAGATTATAATTAGAAGCAATCTCATTTTAGAATATGGTTAACGAAGATCCAACGATATATCAAAGAAAAGAAGAACACATTAGACTTGCAATTGAAAATGACGGTTATTCCTCTGGCGATATTTGGTTGGATCGAGTTAATGTAGTGCATGAACCTTTTCCACAGTTAAATTTTTCCGATATCGATCTACAAACATCATTTTTAGGGAAAACTATATCTGCGCCAATTTTAATTGATGCACTCACAGGCGGTACTTCAACTTCCTATACAATAAATAAAAATTTAGCGGAATTTGCAGCTCAAAAATCGTTACCTATTTGTGTAGGTAGCCAAAGAATCATGTTAAAACCGGATAGCCACCTTGAAAGTTTTCGCATCGTTCGAAAATCAAATCCTGACGGAATAGTTTTAGGAAATATAGGGATTTCTCAGATCTTACAAATGGAATCATTTACTCCAATTTCTGAAATTCTGGATGTAATAGAAGCCGATGGATTATGTGTTCATTTAAATGTTTTACAAGAATTAATTCAACAACAAGAACCATTAAATTTCAAAGATGGACTTGCTAAAATTTCACAATTAAGTGATTATTTACAAATTCCCATAATTTTTAAGGAAGTGGGAGTGGGAATGTCCCGAGAATTTGCGGAAAGGCTGATAAAACAAGGATTTGATTGTTTTAACATTGCAGGGTTTGGAGGTACGAATTTTACTCGTATTGAAGCTAGGCGCAATCAAGATCGTGATTCTAAAATGGCTACAAAAATAGGCAATACTTTCAGTTCATGGGGAATTCCGACTGCAGCAAGTATTTTAGAAGTTAGATCTGTTTTACCGAAGACCGGATTATTAATTGCGAGTGGCGGTATTCGTTCTGGTAGAGATATAGGGATATCAATAAGCTTAGGTGCAGATCTCTGCGGTTTGGCTTTACCATTTCTAAAAGCGGCTAATAAGGGTTCATCAGCTCTTGAAGAGTTAGGTGAACAGCTGAATTCCGAATTGAAAATTTTCATGATGCTTACTGGTGTCCAGAAACTCTCTGATTTGGCGGGTATTCCGAAAGTTTATCTTCCTCCACTAAGTGATTGGATAGTACAGCGTAAAATTCAAATAAAAAATATTTAAGGAGATAATTAAATGACAAATACTGATTTACAAAATGATATTGCTAAAATTGTTGAAATGGTTAATAATTACATCCAAATCCATGTAAAATTTAGCAATACTAAACTTTCTGAGGCAAGTCGGCATCTTTTTAATGCTGGTGGTAAAAGAATTAGACCATATATTATGACCACTGTTTTTTCAATATTTAATGATGAGAATTCTTTAATCATTCCAATTGCTTCAGCTGTTGAGATTTTGCATACTTTTACATTAATTCATGATGATATTATGGATAAAGATGAATTCCGTCGAGGATTTCCTACTGTTCATACAAAATGGGGAGAAAATATTGCCATTTTGGCAGGAGATTCCCTGCAATCATTAGTGTTTTTGATTATCACGCGATCATCCTTAAATTCATCCCTAAAAATTAAAATTATTTCAGATTTTTCTGCAACCTTGATCCGAATATGTGAAGGACAAGCAATGGATCTTCAATTTGAAAAACGGAATGATGTCAGCGTGGATGAATATTTAGATATGGTTTCCCGAAAAACAGGTGATTTGCTTGCTTTAAGTGCTCGGACAGGGGCGATTGTGGCAGGTGCCAACCCGGACATCTGTAATGCTTTGAGTCAATTTGGTATGAATTTTGGGATCGGTTTTCAAATTGTTGATGATATTTTGGGTATTATTGGAGATGAAAAATTTGGGAAACCGATTGGGAGCGATTTGCGTCAGGGTAAAAAAAGTTATGTCATACTGGCGGCTCTTTCCTTACTAAATTCGTCTGAAAAAAATGAATTAGAAGGACTTTTAGTCAATAATAACTTGACAGAAAAACAAATAGAGAGAGGTATTTCATTAATCCAGTCCAGTGGGGCAATTGAAAAAGCTCGAGACATGGCGAATATTTTCATCCAAAATGCCTTAAATAATCTTGAACATCTTCCATCTCACGATGGGAAAAAGTGTTTGCAATTACTAACCCAAATTTCTCTCCAACGAAATTATTAATCATAATGAAGAGAGCATAAGGTTAACATTTTTATATCTCCAACGAAATTATTAATCATAGCGAAGAAGGAGTAAACGTCGTGTTTCATTTACCAGATTCCAAAAAAGATTGTCCCTATTGTGGAAAAACTCTCCCCAATAAAAATGTTAGAATTTGCCCATTTTGCAATAAAAAACTAAGTTTATCACAAAAACCTGCTCCTCCATCTCTTTTTCTCCATAATTCAACCATCAAAGAAAATAAATCATCCAATCAAAAATCTAAAATTCCTTCTGGAAATTTTACTCCTTCTAAAAACTTTGCTCCTCCTATAAAATTAACTTCATCTAAAAAGAAATCTTCTTCGGAGGTTTCATCCGCTCGAATATCGTTCTTAAAATCTCTCAGAATTCAAAAAAATCCGGATATTGTTGCAAGTTCGATTGCTTCTACTTCTGTAAAAAAGCTCACTCCTGCTATAGTGAAAAATTTTCAAGTTAAAACCTCACAAATCGATTCTTCTATTGCGAGAGTAAAAATTTCAACAAAAGTAACCCGATTGCAAGTTGAACAAGAAAAAATTCAGCTTGGCAATGCAGATGAATATATTAAATATATCGGAATTATTTCAAAAAATAGAGAAGAAATTTTCAGTTTGAATGATACATTTACCTATCTTTTAGATTTAGCTATTAATTTGGAATACATAGCCACTTCAATTTTAAGTGGAAATTTGGATAGAATGCTTCTCAAATCTCCTACAAGCGATGAACAAGAAATCTGTTATTTTGCAGAAGAAAACGAATTAATTTTGATCATTTATGGGAAAATCCCCGAAAAAAAGGCTCAATGGCTGCTTCAACAAATCAATATTTCAGTGAAAGATTATTTTAGAAATAAGCCACTGGATGAATTTAATAAAATCGCAAAATACGAAATTTCTCAAAAATTCCAGAAAAAAATTAAGTATTTATTAGAAACTATGATAGAATTAAATGATGTCTTCACTCCTAAACCTTTGAAAATGCTTTCACAAGAAATGCGGGTCGATTATTTTGGTTTGAGTTATCAATCGATTGGCATTATATCAAAATTAATTACCACCACTCTGGAATTTGAAGATCTTCCCCCAAGATCAGAAGAAGATTCAAAAGATTTTGAAGATCGTATGGAACTACAAGAAGCAATTATTACTGCCAAAGTAGAAGCTATTGCAGCTAATACTCTTGCAAACACACTGATGATGCCGGATTGGATTTCTGTTCGTTTAGGATTTCAACAATATCGTTTTATTATTTTTTCCCGTATTAATGATTATTATATTTCACTTTTGGCTGAAGGGAATTTGGAGTGTCGTCATGAAATATTTTCAATTTTGCAACCATTGTTGAAGTCTATTACCGAACAACCTTTTATTGGTGTTTTAACTTCATATACAGAAGCAATTCCCAAAATCAGTCGTTCTCTCAATAATTATAATTCACGTTTTTCTAATTTATGAGAGTTCCTAAAACGAAATTTTATAACCGCTAAGCGTATAATAGTATAGTAAGAACGATCTAAACGCCAATTGAAAAAGTGTGGGTGCCTATGAGCGAACGAAAAATTACCGTAATTTGTCCTGTGTGTGGAAGATCAGGAAGAATTCCTGTTCCAGTTGATGTTATTCAGAAAAAAGAAACTGGTGCCACAAGCGTATTCATACCTGCTGGAATGATTTGTGAGGATGCTTTCTACGCATATGTGGATAAGAATTTTGATGTACGTGATTATTTAGTATTAGAATTTTCATTAATGGATGAAGAAAAGAAAGTTGAAAATCTAAAAAACGATATTCTCCGCCGTGCAGACGAATTTAATATCACCTATTCTAATATCATGAAATTTATCAGTGAAGATGATTTACGGGTATTATTATTTGGTGGTTTTATCCGAAGTCCCTTTCTCCTAATTGAAAATGAGACTGATTCCGAACGTTTTTGCGTTCTTTTCACTTATTTAGCCAAAATATTTCCTGATGTGGCACGGAATGCAAAAATATTTCATGCAGATAAATTTCTTGAATATAATGACGAACACAAAGAAAAATTGAAGAAATATACAATTTATAATGTAGCCTATAAGTTGGTTGTTCAGAAGCCATTTAGTTCAATAACCACAGAACCTCTAGAATTTCTCTTCGATATGATTAAAAAAACACCACCAAAATTGCAGATTGTATATGCAAAGAATTTCTTTGATTATCTTTCCAAGTTTGCTGAGGAAATTAAGGTAGAGAATCTCCAAAAAACAGAGAAAATTCAAAAAGTGCTCCGAAAAAAATATCCTCGACAAGCTGAATATTTCACGCCTGAATTGATTCAATTAATGAGAGATCGGAATGAAAGTGTTGAAAAGCTGGAAAAACCAGAGGGTGAAGCGGAAATCGTTTTGAAATTGGATGATAAAACGCTCTTTATGTATAATGATGACACTCATATCCGACAAGCGGAAATGCTTCCAGATATCTTAGAGAAACACACTTTAAGAACCTTAAGAAAAGAAAAAACCATTACTCTAAAGCACTTAATTGATGAATTACGTAAAATTGCAGCTGAACAGCTTTTAAAGTTTGACTATAGCAGGGTTCCAGATATTTTGGATGAATTTGTAATGAAAGGTTATATTATGAAGTTATAACTTCATTTTTTTAACTTCGTTTTATGAAGCATTTCATTTTTGAAGAACTTCTATTATTGAAATTTTAATCCATGCTGAAGTAAATCCCACATTCTCTCGGCTAATGCTTCACAATTCGCTGTTGCTACTCCTGATAATTCATTAGGTTTCCGAAATTCGGTTAATTCGAGTTTTTGGCTGGTTTCTGTAGGAAAATTACTCATCAATACAGGATGTCCCAATGCACCGACTACAACCATACCTTGAATTAGAGCATATTGTATCAAGGAATTTTGAACGACATTCAAACCCCCTGCCACTAAACCCGAGGTAACGATTGCTGAAAATAACTTATTTTTTAATTTATATTTAGCCATTTTAAGGGATCGGGATCTATCAATCAAATCCTTAACTAATCCAGAAACATTTGAAAAATAGGTCGGAGTGGCTATGATAATGGCAGTTGCTTGCTTCATTTTCGCAGCAATCAATCTAAAATCATCATTTTTATCAAGAGGGCACTCATAAGGTTTTCGTAAGCATTTATCGCAAGCCGAGCAATGAACTACATTATAATCTACTAAATGTAAAACTTCGGTTGAAATTTTTGACCTTAGATTTTTCTCTGGGTCTGAGTTTAACGCTTCAATTTTCTTTTGAAAAACTGAAACAAGAGACATGGTGAGACCTTTTTTGCGGGGAGAGCCGTTAATGATTAATATAGATGGAATCATAGTTGAATTTTTTCTGCATCCTTAATAAATTATGAGTTAAAAAATGAAAATTAATTTTAAAATTAATTAATTTTTTATGAACTATTTCCTTCAGATAGGGTAATCAGAGTAGATGACTTTTTAACGGCAAAATCTTTACGTAATTGCATCATAAATGCAGTCATCTCTTGCAAATTGTTCAATTCCACTTTAATTATCAAATCATAATCTCCATATATCATATGGGCTTCTTTAACTTTATCCATCTTCTTAACATCATGAAATATTTGCTGCGTGGCAACTGAATCCGTCACTAACAATATAAAAGCTACAACTTTATCTTGAGTGCTCATTTTAATTTTCTCCATGAACGTATTAGTGATTAGTTGAATATGTTCATGTTCTACCTTAAGGTAATTTGAATAAAAAAAGATTTCGGTTGATACACTTTTTACTAATGATTATTCTTGTGGAATGACTATCATAAATCTACAGTAATCCACCGTTCCTTGCAACCGGCATTCCAATTCTTGTGCGAAACAATGTTTTCCTGTCATTTTTTCTACCAGACCTGCATACAACCCCGCTTCAAAAGAACAAAAACCTTGTGGCATTTTCACCTTAGAAATAGTAAGATCTTTACACGAATTACATCGATCCAAATCAAAAGTAATGTGCTCTCTATCTTCTTCCACCAAGATGAATTTGCCTAAATTATACTGATTAGAAATTTGTTCTAATGCAGGCACGATAGGGCTGCTAATGGTTTCTTCCACTTCTAATACTCCGCTTAATTCATGCCCCATGAAATAGTAAATTGCATCAAGCTGATTACCCAAAGCGTATAAAGCCCCGATTTTTAAATTTCCTATCTCTTTGCCTTGAATTAAATCTTTTTTCATTTTCTGCAACATTTCTTCCAATAATATTCGATTCATTTTTTTCCCTCAATTATTTCACATTATTTTTTTTGTGATTTTTTTCGATTATTTTTTTGATTAATTTTATGATTAATTTTGAGTATCAATAATTAGGCTCCTCTTTAGCTTGCAAGTTTAAAGAATTAATAGCATTATCTTCGGTTTTTAATTTATTTTCCTCACTTTTAACCCCAATTTCTTCCATACTTTCGGTTTTTACATTTCCACAATTTTCGGTTTTTACGTGTTCAATATTTTTGGTTTTTAATTTTTCATCACGATCGAATCCCATTTCTTCTTCCTCAAATGAAACGGATGAGATAAAACCTTGTAATATTGCATCAGTAAGCTCGTTTTTATCTATAATCACCGACATCCGAATGTTACCGATGATTATTGTTGGAACTGATATTACATTGAATTTTTGAGCCAATGATATATCTGAAGCAATATTAATCTTCTTAATGCGCAATTTGTTACCGAACAGACTAACGTTTATCTCATTTAGCATCCGCTCGACATTTTTACAAGGGGCGCAAAATGGTGAAGAAAAATATAGAATCAACGGATATGCCATACGGAATGCCTCTTTTATTTTAATAGAGTATTTTTTATTGGTTCAAGCTGAGTTCGAAATAAGGAACATTATACAACGGAAGCTGTTATTAATTATATTACAGTAGTAATTTTTAAATGCTTTTTTTATCCTAAGGAAGGCGATATTTCGAATATTTTCAACTATTTCAGAACTTTTCCCACTTTTTTAATATTTGGAAATGCACTCTCTTTTGCATTGCAAATACCTTCCTTTTCGCCTAATAAAAATCAATTCTGCACCGAATTCCATTTCCGAATCTTTTTTAAGGGTGCGCAACCAACCTTATTTTAGAACAGATTTTGTGACTATTATGAGCAATTCCGAAGAAGAATTCAGTAACGATTTCATTTTTAAATTGTGTGTAATCGGCTCAGGGGCCGCAGGAAAAACATCACTTATCAAGCGGTTTACTCAAGGCTCGTTTAATAAAGACTACATTAAGACTCTCGGCGCTCAGTTCAGCCGATATGAAACTATTGTAAATCGACCAAATGGTGAAAAAGTAAGAGCAAGACTCTTCTTATGGGACATTGCTGGTCAAGATCAATTCAAATTCATGCGTCCTACCTTTTACAATGGCGCTAAGGCTTGTATCGTTGTATATGATTTAACTCGGGAAGAGACAATGCATGCCATAAATGATTGGGTGGATGATTTTCAAAATTACTGCGGGGAGTTGCCGATGGTTGTTTTTGCGAACAAGTCGGATTTGATAGATGAGGAGAAATATGATGACTCAGCAATAAAGGAAATCGTGAAGAAGCGGAAATTTTTGGGTATGTATATGACATCTGCGAAGACGGGCAAGCATGTTCATGATGCATTTAATGCAATAATAGATATATTGGTTGAACAAGCTTTGGATAAGGGGTAAGCTATTTTCAATAGCTTATTACTTTCTCTTTTTAAGAAGATCTGATAAATGGTTTATGGCGAGAAAAGGATGACTATATAGCATCCTTGGACCCGAAAATCGCATTATTTCACGAATTTTTTCTCGATATTCGGGTGCATAACAATGAATTGGACATTTCGCGCAAGTTGGTTTGTTTTCCAACAACGGGCAAGAGTTTAATCTTTTAACTGCGTAATCAAAAATATCCTGGCATGAATCACATAATTGAGAACGTGTTTCATGCTTAGCCCTACAATATATTTGTATCATAATTTCCAGGGTTTTCTTTTCTTTCTGAATTTTAGCAGCTTTTTCATTCATAATATTAGCTTAAGAGAATTCTTTCTTTCTTTTAAATTTTTATTTCTTTTTACGATTCAATTATGAATATGTAGATAAGACTGACTTCGAGCATGAAAATAATTAGAAAACCAATTGGAAAAAAGGAAATTACCGAAAAAACAAAACTGAAGGTGTAAAAAACAAAAAAAAAACCACAATCATATTTCCGTGATGCACTTACTCATCCTTGTATTTGAATGAAAGTTCAACTTTAGCCCTATATAGCACCACTTTATTTTCATCGATGCGTACATCGAGTTTTTTTACTTCTGCAACCCGAATATCTTGTAGTGATTTGGCTGCTTTTTCTACTATGGCTTTAACGGCATCTTCCCAACACGTAGTGGATGTTCCGACAAGTTCCACCACCTTATAAACAGAATCAGTCATTTTTTCAATCCCTCCACAACTTTGGTTGACAATACCTGAAAAAGAAAGCGTTGAATTCAAACCCTCGACATTTACAGTAAAATTCGGACCAAATTGTCTATCCAAAGTTGTTAACAAATTTGTCGAGTTAAATGATAAAAATGTATGCATTTTAATATAAAAATCAAATATATGTGGTTTAAAGCGATTCTAAGTGAATTTGGGTGAGTTTAGGAGAGTTTAAGTGAGTTTAAGTGCATGTATATCGCATAATTCAAAGCGGCATACTTAAATTATCTACCGCTTGAAGATCTTTATCCACTTGATCCGCAATAATCCTTCCAAAGCCTTGATATGCATGAATATGTTTTCTTTTGTCTAAACCTGAATACTCCGAACCAATCTCGACATCGTAATAGTGAAAATCGACTAATGGATTGGATTTGGCAATAATGTGCATTAAATCAACTTGATTCATAGTAGATTGCACCCGAGCTAAACCACCTTCTCTCGGATACAGAAACATCTTGATTTGTTCGAGCAAATTCAAATGCTTAGCTTTTTCAAAATCCATGGAATAATTGACATTACCGGTCCCAATTACGGTAAATTCCACTTTTTCACGAAGCCATCCTAAATTGATACTTTCGGCGTAAGCAATCATCAACGGTGTGTTTGTGGTTCCCAATCCGCCGTCTACCCAGACTGCTTTTCGATCATGGTCAATTACCGGTCCAAAATAATAGGGCGCGGCAAAAGAGCGTAGAATACATTCTTCCAAGGATAATTGCCCGTCATTTTCTTCCCATGATTTGAAAAAGTGAGTGCGAAAATCGCATAAATTGATAGAAGTGCTTAAAAAGCGGGTTTGACAATCTTTCATCAAGATATTAGAATCGGGAAAAAGCTTTTGCCACATGCGGGAGAAATTTTTCTGTTCATAAATCGGTCGGAAAAGCCCCAAACCCTTGCGTCGTTTGAAAATTTTCGGAATATAGCGCATAAAGTAATCATAATATTTTGAAACCGGGAATTTACCTGTTGCAAGAATGCCGCCAGTGATACTTCCTACTGAAGAACCAACAATCAGATCGTAAATTTCTGCAATTTTTTTATCAAAGTAAGACTCAATCGATTCCAACGCTGGCAATTGCAGTAATCCACGTAATCCGCCACCTTTCAGAATTAAAATTCGGTGCATAACTAATCTCCATTAACCATTATTCCCACATTGTTTTAAATTATTTGCTTTGTATAGATGAATTGTTCGGATTATTCTTTTACTGGAATATGCTCTCCACAATGTATTGCAATTCCTCAAAAAATGCGCTGTATGCTTGTTTTTCCATCCATGGTTTATGTCCACAGTGGGTAAATATCTTCACTGAAATTTGATCTAAAAATGGTTTTAAAGGATTGATTACACCCATCACGGGATGAGGATCATAATCTCCATGTAAAATAAATACGGGACAAGTAATACTGAGAGCATATTCTAATAATTTTCCCGACTTTCGTTCAGCTTGCAGCTCAGATAACGCTTTCTCAAAAAATGTAGCCCGATCAATGGGAAAATTGACCTTGGGAAAAATTATCCTTTCAGATGGAGGTAATAAATCACAATGATCAGTTTTTTCGCAAATTTTACCCAACTCAGAAATTATATGCTCTCGCTCTTGAACACTACCAACAGACTGAAGATTGGACTCAAATTCTTGATAAAAGGAGAATTCCTCCTGAGTCATGCGTGATTTTCGAATCTGTTGCAATTCCGGGAAATATGATTGACTAAAAGGTCCGCACCCAATCATAACGATGGCTTTAATGAGGTTTTTGTAATTGGAATTAGCAGCTGCCAGATATGCCAACCAAGCACCCCAAGAAAAACCAATAAGTAAAACAGGAGGTTCAGCAATGTGTGAGATTATCTCTCCGATTTCCTTCAGTTGCTCAAGTAACGTAGATTTGGTTTGAAATGCTTCTACACAGCCAATCTCATAATTTCGGGAAATAAAATCCGCTACGGGGGCCATTTCACCCCAAGCTCCGGGTCCTCCATGCAGGAACACCACTTTAAACGGCGATTTCCCATGAATCCGATAATTTAGAAGCGTTTCTTTCATAGAACTTTCTTTCCCAGCAATCGTCTGATAAGCATCAACATCATCTTAGCATTTCCCACTCTACTTCGAAGCATATTCATATATAATTCGGTAGCATTTACAGGAGGCTCAACTACATACTCTTTTTTTTGTAATTTTATCGCTTGAGGTGTACATGTTGTAGTGCATAACCCACAACCAATGCATCTGGTTAGATCTACGTGCGATTTCTTATTTTCAATAGTGATAGCATCCATTTGACATCGATTTTTACAAATTCCACAACCTATGCATGCCTCTTCATCCACTACGGCTATGTAATTGGAACTGAAATATTGCACAGGATTGTCCAATACCTTTGCAGAAGTTAACACTTCACAACAGCAGCCACAACACAGACAGATACAAAATGGTTGTTGGGAATTGGACGGCTGAACCACCAAACCCTCCTTTTCGGCCAACGTCAGAATATCCATTAGTTCCTCTTTATCAATATACCGCCCCCACCCGAGATCATGATAATTTTTAGCCGCACCGCCAATGAT
>Ga0164318_10000735_pt1 | contig 26623 bp, 17 predicted proteins | sample GuaBasSedimGuay9_FD_113734 | JGI IMG/M metagenome (GOLD analysis project Ga0164318, IMG submission 113734) | Subseafloor sediment microbial communities from Guaymas Basin, Gulf of California, Mexico - Guay9, Core 4571-4, 0-3 cm | ecosystem: Environmental > Aquatic > Marine > Hydrothermal vents...
AACTAAAAATTGGAATAAAACCATTGATAATAATAATATTTCCATTAGTATAAATTTTTATCATTTTGGATTAATATCAACCAATAAGGATTTTACAAAACAAGATTTTGTATTGAGGTTTTAAATTATAATTGCTACTACTAGGTTCTGTGTGGGCAAAGTAAATATTAGGATTGAGAATCTAGAAAGAATTATCATTAATCTGTTATATTGTCAAATGTTTTAGCAAAACTAAAATCAAAAACTCTAAACAAATACATCATGATTTTACTATTAGAATAGGCTGCCAATACTCCAATAATAAATAAAGTATAACCCAAAAATAATAATGGCAGATGCGACACTGTCCATATAGTTTTTAATAGTGGATTTATTCCGTTGCCATCGGTTATTTGTGATAAATAATAGGGATCTTTAAAAAACTCTTCTCCTAATTTATTTATGTCGTTTCTCTCAGCACATGACAAAAAAATATGAATAACTACTCTACTAGTTTTTATGTTTGGGCTAAAGCCCGTAGAACTTTGTATTCATTAGTCAGGGCTGTCATCCTGAGTTTATCGAAGGGAATGCCCTGCCTAATGAGTTATGTCTTATATGGGCTTTAGTTCAAACATAATATTTTTGTCATGTACTTAGGTCGTTTCTTTATAATACAAATGGACTTTTGCCCAATACAATACCAAATATTTTAACGCCGAGGATCATGGTTGTTAGTAGAAATTGTCCTGCAGCAATTACAGTCATTATTCTATTCTGAAAACTCGTAAGTTGTATAGCAAAAGCAATTCTAAAAATGCTTGTAGAATAATACATTTTTTAAAACCAAGTAATTATCAAATATTTTAATTCATATTTGCTATTCATAAATTTCACAAATTTTTATGAAACAGTGAAATTAGTGGATTGTTTTTTTTGAGGAGATAAAAGATTAGATAATAAATTCTATTATTTGGTATATTATTTAATGTCAATAGATTAGTTACATTAATTAATGTGATAATAATTATCACGGACTGAGATTAATCGCTTAAGATGCTTTGGTAATCATATCTCTTGAAGGATTTCTGTTTTTAGAGTAAGAAATTTTTAGAAAATCTTTTTTTGATAGGGTAAATACATTTATTTGTCACTATATTTATACACCACAAAGTACTAATAATATGGTAATTAATAAGTATTTAAACTATATTATAAGGTTTATTTATATGGCTCCTAAGATTTTGTATTTGGCTAAAAAGCTATATTAAGTCACTAATGGTTTTGTACTATATATTAATATGATTATCATGTAAATACATAATTTAGTTATCATTTATACAAATAATCAAGATATTGTTATTTTTTAGCTTGGTGTTATTAAAAATAATGTATCTTAGCGAAAATATTCGTTCATTTATAATACTGAAAAGAGTTTATTAAATGTATTGTTTATAAAAATTCATTAGAAGTAAATAATTTCAAAATTTTAAAAGAAATAAAAAGTCTTCACTGGACTTATAAATAACAGATTATTAAAACATTATATTAACTAAATTAATTATTCATGAAAACAAATTACTTATTTAAGAAACTAAGTTTGATTCTTAGTTTTGTGTTGATTAGCTCATTTATCTTTGGACAGAGTGTTACTGCTACTTTTAGTGCGGGAGACATCTCTACTGAATATATGAGTTCTCCTACAACAGCTACGACCTCTGCTTGTGCAGATACTCTTGATGTAACGTTGCCAGCGGGTGCTGTTATTACAGGTGTAGATGTTGTTTATGACATGACAGCTGATGCAACTAATTATGCTTACATGTCGGAGCAAAGATCATTTATTCGTTGTATCACTACTGGTGGCACAGCAGAGGCTGCAGTGTCTCAAGGTGTAGGATATTCACCAGGTACTTATGCATACTCACGAACGGGTTTAACAATTGCCAATGCAATAACAGGTGGAGGAATAATCCAATTTGAAATGAATGCATTCCGTACTTATGGCGGATCTGGATGTGGTTTTGATTATAGTAAAGTTGATAGTAGCACATGGATTGTTACTGTTAACTATTTTATTCCTGTTGCTCTTGATGCTTCTATTGATGAGCTTATTATCCCTGCATATGCATTGCCTAATGATGTTAAAGCCGTTGTTAAAAACTTTGGAACTACTACTTTAACCTCAGCTACTGTTAATTGGACAATAGATGGTGTAGCACAAACTGCTTATTCTTGGATTGGTTCATTAGCACAGTATGCTGTTGATACTATTACTTTATCAAATTATACTTTTGCAGTGGGTAGCCATACAGTTATTGCGTCGAGTGCTTCTCCAAATGGAGGAACAGATGGAAATACTGCTAATGATACTAATACTGTTACTGAAATGTATGCTGAAGTATTTTCTAGTTTTCCATATACTGAGGACTTTGAAAATGGTGGAGTAATTCCTGCATGGTGGACTAATGATGCAAGTGATGCTGGTGGAGATTGGCAATTCGTTACTACGAATAGTCATGGAGCAACAGCTGATCATACATCAGGAACAGGCTATTATGCATTATTGAATGATTATAATATTGGCACATCTAGTAGCCCTTTCAATCTAATATCACCTGCTTTTGATTTAAGTGCGTCTGGTGCAAGCTATAGATTGTCTTATTGGGCATGGATTGGAGCTGATGGAGCAACTAATCCAATTAAAGTATACATTTCGTCTGATGGCGGTGCAACTTGGAACTTAGAATATACACATGATCAAACAACTACAAATTCATGGGTAGAGAATACAATTCTTTTATCATCTTATACTACTTCCACTGTAGTTGTGAAATTTGAAGGTACTTCAGTATATGGATACGGAACAGATAACTCAGGTATTGATGATTTTAAAGTTTTTGACCCTTTAAACAATGAGATGGAAGTAAGTGAGATCCTAGGAACATTTGGTGGCTTTACAGCTACTCTTACAGATACTTTATCTGTTGTTGTAAAAAATAATGGTGTTCTTAATCAAACTAATATTCCAATCAAATATGTATTAGATAATGGAACTATAGTTTCTGAAACAATGGCTTCATTAGATGCTTTTACTACAGACACATTTACTTTTGTAACTACTTTTGATGGTACTGTTGGAGGAGTACATGTTTTAACAGCATATACAGACCTCTCTAGTGATCAAGATAATTCTAATGATACTACTATCTTAACTTTTATCACTGAAGCTCAAGACGATTTGGGTGTTACTACTTTAATTGAGCCAGTAAGTTCAGTTTGTGGAGATGCTTTGACATCAGTAAAAGTGATAGTTAAAAATTATGGTGTTTTAACTCAAAATAACGCTCCTTTAAGTGTTATAATTACAGACTCTAATGGTGTAGCTGTAACTTTAACTGCGACTACTGCTTCTATAGCTTCTTTAGCAACAGATACTGTTGATATGGGTACATTTGATGCTTCTACACCACAAGTGTATAGTGTAATGGCTTATACTTCATTATCTACGGATACTATTTTTAATGATAACGATACATTGACTTCATCTTTTGTAATTGCAGAAATATATGCTGTTGATTATGTTGATGATTTTGATGGTGATATTATAAAATGGAGTGGTACTGGTATGTACGTAAGTGCATCTCATGGTAAAAGTGGTAAAGGTTTATATAAAAACTTCTATTCATATTCTCAAAATGGATCTGCATTTATGAATAATAAAGTTGGTTCTATTACGGCAAATTCTAGTCTTGTATTTGATTATAATATAGTAGATTGGGGTAGTGTAGGCGCACCTACAGCTCTAGATGATGATAAGTTTTACTTTATGCTATCTACAGACTGTGGAACTACTTTCGACACAATTGCTACAATTGATTCAACAAATCATACTGCTTCTGCAGAATGGATTCATAAAACAATAGATGTTTCTTCGTATGCAGGGCAAGAAGTTATTATTAAGTTTGCTGGTGTACATGATGGTAGTGGTGATTATTATTTTAGCCTCGATAATATTGGAATAGTAAATCCTCAAATGCCTATTGATTTAGGTGCTGATACTACTATTTGCTTTAATAGCGGTTATGCTTTAGATGCAACTGCTGTTACAGGTTCATATTATTTATGGACTGCCAATAACGATACTCTAGCATTTACAGGTGCAATTCTTAATGTAGATACAGCAGCTACTTATGCTGTTGAAGTTATGGCTCCAGGTGGAACGGTTACTGATGCTATAGTTATAACAACTCATGCTGTTACAATGGTTACTTTTACAAGTTTAGATACAGTTTACTGTTCTACTGCTGACCCTGTTACTTTAGCTGCAACTCCAACGGGTGGTACTTTTACAGGTAATGGTGTAACAGGTGATTCTTTTGATCCACTTACTTCTGGTCTTGGACAACAGATCGTTACTTATGATGTAACTGATACTAATGGATGTGATTATGTTACTTATGATACAACTTTCATTAACGAAGGTCCTATGGTTGTAATGACTGCTGACCTTGATATTTGTGAAGGTGATAGTACAGTATTAATGGCAGCTCCAGCAACTATTACTCCTAGTGTATTCTTCTCTATGTATATTGAGGGTTCTTCTAATAATAAAGGTCTTGAGATTTTTAATGGTACAAATGCTACAGTTAATCTTGATGACTATAGAATAGCTCAAGCTTCAAATGGTAATGGATGGGCATATTATCACACTTTTCCTGCTGGTGCTACATTAGCTGCTGGTGCAGGTTGGGTAATGGTAGCTGACCAAGTTAGTGACCAGTATTTTGACACAACTCTTGCTAACGAAGTATTAGGATATCCTAGCTTAGTTCACTTTAATGGTGACGATGCTCGTGCATTAGAAGTAACAACTGACGGAGGTACAACTTGGACAATCATTGATATTTTTGGAACTCCAGATAATGATCCAGGTTCAGGATGGGATGTAGCAGGTGAAGCACACGCTACTAAAGACCATTCTTTAGTTCGTAAATCTTCAATTTTTGGTGGATCTACTGATTGGAATGTTATAGCAGGTATTGATGCAGCTTCTTCTCAATATGAAGTATTAGCTAAGAATACATTTACTGGATTTGGTAACCATATGGTTACTCCTCCAGCTACAAATAATGATATCTATTTATGGAGCACAGGAGAAACAACAAGTTCAATTGTTGTTAAACCTAATACAACAACAACATATACTGTTACAGTTGCAAATACATTATGTTCGGACAATGGTAGTGTTATTGTTACTGTAAATGCTTATCCTATTGTTGATCTTGGTCCTGATCAAGAATTCAAATGGACTGCAGGTTCGGTTACTCTTGATGCTGGTAATGCAGGTATGGTTTATGATTGGAGTACAGGTGAGACTACTCAAACTGTAAATTATGATCAATCTAACTTCGCTGCTGGTACTGATACTACTATCACGGTTGTTGTTGATAATAACGGTTGTATGGCTTCTGACACTATTGTAATTACTGTTATTGATGATGTTTCTATAGATGGAGCTCTTGGTAATGTTGATGTTAGTGTTTTCCCTAATCCTAATGATGGTCGATTTACTTTGGCTATTAATGGTGCAGAAGGTGAATTCAATATGGAAATTGTAAACCTTGCTGGTCAGGTTGTTTACTCACAAATTATTGAAGCTAATAATAACTTTGTTAAAGATGTTGACATAAGCGAATTTGCTACTGGTGTTTATTACATTAAGTTAAGCAATAAGCAAGGCGTTAAAATCAATAAGCTTATTATTAAGTAAACTTTAGTTAATAATAATAAAGGGCATTCGTCATACGACGGATGCCCTTTTTTTGTTGATTTTTTTCAATTATTAGCATGTAATACTTATACCAATTTGGTATTAAATATGAGAAAATTTTTTTGAATTTGATATTAATAAAATCCATATGAAACTATGGAGAACATTATTTTAGTAATAAGTGTGTGCTTCGCCTGAAATTCTATACAATACAATAGTTTATTATTCTCTATTTACATATCTTTGCAGCAATGTTTTTTACAAAATAGATAATGATGTCAACTAAAACTAGAATTTCAATTTTCGCCTCCGGAAATGGGTCTAACGCAGAAAATATTTTTAATTATTTTAAGAATAACAACTCTGTGGAAATTGTATCAATATTAAGTAATAGAAAAGATGCCTACATATTTCATAGAGCTAAAAACATAGGTGTTCCTTCATTTCATATTGTTAATTCTGAATTTAGAAATGGTGATAAGGTTATAGAACTATTAAAGGAACAGAATGTTGATTTAATTATCCTAGCAGGTTTTTTGTTACGTATTCCTCAAAATATAATAGCTACTTTCCCCAAAGGTATAATAAATATACATCCAGCATTATTGCCAAAATATGGTGGTAAAGGTATGTATGGTGATAATGTGCATAAGGCAGTAAAGGCTGCTGGTGATACCAAAAGTGGTATTACTATTCACCTTGTGAACGAACACTATGATGAAGGAAAACACTTGGCACAAGTGGAGAGTCAGGTTTCTTCCATAGATACATATGAGGATATTGCAAATAAAGTGCATGAATTGGAATATGAATATTTTCCTAAGGTCATCGATAACTATATTTTGGAAAACCTACTTTAGTATAAATTCCCTTTTTTTTAGTTGATGGTTATCAATATAAACGGATTTAATTATTATTATCTATTATTCATGATTAGATAAGTGATTTTTTCTGCAAATTTTGGATTATACTAAGATTTTTTTAAGGACTATATCTATTATAAATAGCTCATATATAGGAATGAGTGATACAGCTGCTTTTGAAGCTATATCACCTATTGTTTTTTTTAAGGCGGCGTTGTTAAAAATTATGTATCTTAGCTGAAATTTACGTTCATTTATAATACTTTAAAGAGTTTATTAAATCCGTTCTTTATCAAAAATATTTTTTTAGGATATTGGGTTTATTCAATATCTTGAAACTTAAAATGATTGATAATCTTTATGGAACTTATAAATGGCATTTTATTAAAACGTTTTATTAACTAAATTATTTTTTTATGAAAACAAATTACTTTTTTAAGAAACTTAGTATGATTCTTAGTTTCTTAGTACTAATGGGATTTTCGGCTAGTGCCTGTGACTACACCATCCATTTGGATGATAGTTACGGAGATGGTTGGAATGGAGGAACTTTAACGATTAGCGTTAATGGTACTGCAGTGATTACTGATTTAACTATTGCAACGGGTTCTACTTTAGATTCATCTTTTGCTGTTGTTACGGGTGATATTATTAGTACGTCATATACTGGTGGATCGTACATGAGTGAAAATAGTTATACTATTACCGATGGTTTAGGTACTGTAGTGGCTAACCAAACATCTACTTCATCCGGGCCAGCTAATGTTGTAGGTCTTGTTGTTGCTTGTCCTGTTGCACTTGACGCAGGAATGGTTGAAATTATTTCTGGTACTGCTCCAATATTACAAACTGTAAAAGGAGTAATAAAAAACATGGGTATGACTACCATTACCTCGGCCACAATAAATTGGTCTGTTGATGGTATCTCACAAACAGCAGCTAGCTTTTCTGGTTCAGTGCTAACAAATGAGACAGATACTGTAACTTTAGGTACTTATACCTTTTCAATGGGTAATCATACTATTGTTGCTTCTTCAAGTGCTCCAAATGCTGGTACAGATGGAAATGCAGCAAATGATACAGCAAGTGCAACTATGTTTTTCTCAATGCCACTTAGTGGTGCTTATACAATAGGTGGTACATCAGCAGATTTCACTTCATTTAATGATGCGGTAACTACTATGACGATTGCTGGAGTTAGTGGTGCTGTTGTGTTTAATGTAACTAGTGGGACTTATAATGAGCAGCTTGTTATTTCTGAGATTACGGGCGCTAGTGCTACTAATACAATTACGTTTCAATCGACAGTTGCTAATCAAGATTCTGTAATCCTTGAGTTTACATCTATTGGTTCTAGCGATTATTGGACCGTTCAACTTGATGGCGCTGATTATTTTAAATTTAAAAACCTTACTGTAAAAGCTAATAATCCAAGCTACGGACGTGTATTTGATATTAGAAATGGTGCAAATTATAATATTTTTGAAGGTAATAAAATTATTACAGCTAGCTCAACAAGTTCGTATAACTCTTGTATTTATCAATATACAGGATTAAGTAATAATAATACTTTTTTAAATAACTATATGGAAGGTGGATATTATTCTATATATATAAGAGGTGCAGGCTCAACTAGCTGGGAAGTAGGTAATATTATCCAAGGTAATGAGATTGTTGGATCGGGTACTTACCCAATGTATATATATTATCAGGATTCTATTCAAATTAAAAATAATTATGTTCATAGTGGATCTAGTGCCTATTCTTACGGTATTTATTGTAATTATATATTTAATGAATATAGTATTATTGGTAATAGAGTTGATATAGTGGCCACATCTAATTCTACTTGTTATGGTATTCGTGATTCCTATGGTAATTACGCATCATATAATCCTAGCCAATCAGGTAACGGATTAGTGGCAAATAATATGATATCTATTCAAGGTGCTGCAGGCACACAATATGGTTTGTATAGCTATTATGGTAATGGTACAGAGACTTATAATAATACTGTAAATATTACTGATGGTAACACAAATTCAAGATGTTTATACCAATATAACTCTACATCAAATTCTTTAGGACAAACATATAAGAATAATATTCTTATAAATACAGGTGGAGGATATGCTGCTTATTTTAATACTCCAGCTGCAGTTACTGCATCAGATAATAATAATTTTTATGCTACAGGAACAAATTTAGCATATTGGTCAGGTGCTATAACTGATTTAACAGCTCTTCAAACTGCATCTAGTATGGATACAAACTCAATTAGTGCAGTTGCATCATTTGTAGCAGCTAATGATTTGCATAATTCCTCTCTTGCAACATATCAGACAGGTACTTCACTTACTTTGATAACTGATGATATTGATGGTGATCTTCGTGGTACACCACCTTGTATGGGTGCTGATGAATATATTCTTTTTAGTACAGATGCAGGTATTACTGCTATGACAGAACCTATTGCTGCATGCCCAGGCGCTGTAACAGTTAAAGCTTTAGTACAAAACTATGGTATTGCAGCATTTACTGGTGTTACTGTTGAATGGTCAGTAAATGGGGTAACTCAAACTCCATATGCTTATAGTGGTACTATTGCCGCTGGTGCAAGCCAAGAAGTAACTATGGGATCTTATACTTTTGTAGGAAGTACACCTTATACACTTGTGTTTAATACATCTAATCCAAATAGTATAACAGATCAGAATCCTTCTAATGATACTTTAACAATTTTAGGTTTCCAAACATCTATGAGTGGAACTTATACTGTAGGATCTGGAGCATCTAATGATTATAGTAGTTTAACTATACTTGCTAATAATCTTACTTCTTATGGTGTTTGTGGACCAGTTGTAGTTTCAATTGATTCAGGTACTTATGTTGGAAGCATGGACTTATCTAATATTGTGGGAGCTTCTGCAATAAATACTATTACTTTTAAGTCTGCCGGAAATAATAACTCATCTGTTAATGTTCAATATGCAGCAACTGGAGCAGCTGATAATTATGTTGTTAAATTAAACAACACTCCTTACGTTAAATTCCTAGATATTACATTTGAAGCTACTGGTTCTACTCATGGTTATGTTTTTTACATGAATGGTGGAGCAGATTATACTGAAATAATAAACTGTAAAATTATTACTACAAATATAAACAGTACTTATTTTGCTGGAATTTATGGTGGAGCTTCTTTTAATAATCATTGTTCATTTACATATAATGAATTTATTGGTGGTTATTATGGAATGTATTGGTATGGTGTTTCTTCTGCATCTCATGGAGTAGATCTTACATTGGAAGATAATGCATTTACAGATTATAATTATTATGGTGTAAATATTGCTTATTATGACTCTTTATCAATAAAGAATAACTCTATAATGAATGGCAGCACATCAGGATATGTATATGGTGCTCGCATTTATTATTGTAATATGTATGATATCCAGAATAATAATATTCAAATAGGAGGTTCAAGTTATCATTATGGACTATACACCTATTATGGTAATGGTGATACTACTACATCAAATATAATTGCTAATAATGTAATTAGTTTGAATGGTACTGGTACATCTACTTGGTATGGTCTTTATCTTTATAATCAGACATATACTAATGTTTACCATAATACTATTCAAATTGCTGGTGGTAGCCCAACTTGCTATGCGCTTTATTCATCAAGTGGCTCAAATAATAATGTAAATAATAATATCTTTGCTCATAATGGAGGTGGATATGCTTATTATGTGAGTACACCTGCAGCAATTCTTTCAAGTGATAATAATGTGTATTATTCTACTGGTACTAACTTGGCTTACTGGGCTGGTGCTAAAGCAGACTTAACAGCATTGCAAACAGCTAATTCTATGGATTTAGCCTCAGTTGAGGCAAACCCTGTATTTGCAAACGTTAATGCTGGAGATTTAACACCATTAAATATTGCAGTGGATAACTTAGGTTCACCACTTGGATTTTTGACAGATATTAATGGAGTAACTCGTTCTACAACAACTCCTGATGCTGGTGCAATTGAGTTTACTGGCTTAACTGCTGATGTGGCTTTAGTAGGTGCAGAAATTGAAAATGGAACGTGCTTATCAACTACTGATAGTGTTTTTGTAAATATATCTAATGTAATAGGTGCTGCGGTTAGTTTCACAACTGATCCATTAACTATTGTTTGGGATGTAACAGGTCCTGTTAATTCAAATGCCTCTATTACAATCAATTCAGGTACTTTAGGTATGGCTTCAGATACTATTTTCGGAGCAGCAGGTGTTGACCTTTCTATTCCAGGAATCTATACTTTGAATTGTTATATTCAATCTAATTCAGTTAATACTTTCGGTGGTAATGATACCATTTATAGTGCATATATTTTAGACGTAATGAATCCTTATTATGTTTCTCCTAAATATGCTACTGCCGGACTTAATGATACAGTTGAACTTACAGTTAAATCACCTTATTTCCCAGGTGGAAATTTCTTTATCTCTGAAATTTGTCAATATAAGACTACTACTGGTGCTCCTACTGGTGGATGGCCAGCATATTTATTAACTGATGACTATATTGAGATTACAGGTGTTCCAAATTCTGATTTGGGTGGAGTAACTTTAGAGCAGTGGAATTCAGCTCTTGCATCAAGCTATACATTCCCAGCAGGAACTTATTTAAGTTCAACAGGAACTGCAATTATTGCTGTAGGCCAGTTGGGTGCTAGTGCGCCTTCTCCTTCTGATAATTATTATCATGGAAATGGAACTTTTACTGGTACATGGTCTTCCTCAACTCAATCTGGTCGTATTTTGAAAGATGGTTCTGGAACTATTATTGATGCTGTAGGTTATAATGGATTTACATTCCCAGCTGCTGCGAACGTAACTGCTGCTGATTGGTCTGCTACCTTAAGTGGTGGTGGTGGTACATGTGGTATTCACATAACTGCTGCTGATAATAATACGGGTTCATGCTGGTCGCTTTCTGCAACTGTAGCACAAGATCCAAACACTTTAAATAGTGGCATTTCAGCTCCTGTTGCAGGTGTTTTAACAGGATTCTCATGGAGTTATAATGGTGTAATTACATCTGTAAATTCAATTGATACTGTTGTAGGTCCTTTCGCTACTACAGGTTATTATGATTATATTGCTGATTATACTTCAGTATGTGGAGCACAATCCGATACAGTATTTATTAGCGCATATATTCCTGCTCCACTTGTAGTTTCTAATGATACAATAATTTGTGAAGGTGAATCAGTTGATCTATGGGCTCAAATGACAGGTGCTGCTCCTTGGACATTTATTGTTTCTGATGGTGTTAATGTCGATACTGTAGATAATGTAATGTCATCTCCTTTCACATACACTGTTTCTCCAATGAGTACAACTACATATTATGTGTTGGAATATTGGGATACAATGAATGTTCATATAATTGCAAATGATACAGTTAATGTAGAAGTTGCTCCTTATCCAGTTGCTGTAATGTCTCCTGATGTTTCTATTTGTAGCGGAGATAGCACTATGTTATCTGCTGGTTCATTAGCTGCTCCAGGTTTATTGTTCGCAATGTATATTGAAGGTTCTTCAAATAATAAAGGCTTATCAGTATTTAATTCAACAACTGATACATTAAATCTTGATAATTACCGTATAGCTCAGGCTAGTAATCGTAAGGGTTGGGCTTATTATCACACTTTCCCAGTTGGTGCTATCTTAGCTCCTAATACATCATGGGTAATGGTAACTGACCAAGTTGATCCTACTATGTATGATACTACTTTAGCTGATGAAGTACTTGGTTACCCAAGTCTTGTTCACTTTAATGGTGATGATGCTCGTGCAATTGAGGTTACTGCTGATGGCGGTACTACATGGACTATGGTTGATATTATTGGTGACCCTAATAACGATCCAGGTTCTGCTTGGGATGTTGCAGGTGTTACAAATGCAACTAAAGATCATTCAATGATTCGTAAGTCTACTATTATAGGTGGAGATATTAATTGGGCAAATGTTGCAGGAATTGATTCAATAAGTTCTCAATACTTAGTTCTTCCTAAGAATACTTTTGCTGGTTTAGGTAACCATATGGTTTCTGCTCCTCCTACTCATACATACTTATGGAGTACAGGTGAAACTACTGCAAGTATTCTTGTTGCACCAACGACTAATACTACTTATACAGTAGTTCTAGACAATGGTAACTGTCAGGTGACTGATTCAGTTGTTGTAACTAACCTTTCTCCAATAGTTGACCTTGGTGCTGATACATCATTCAAATGGACTTGGGAATCAATTACACTAGACGCAGGTAATCCTAATGCTACATGGGCATGGAGTACAGGTGGAATAGCTCAAACAGAATTATTAGACAGTAGTAACCTTATATTAGGTGCTAATGTAGTTTATGTTGATGTAACTGAGAACAACTGTATAGCTACTGATACTGTTATTATTACTGTTATTGATGACGTTTCTATTAACGGATCTTTAGATAATGTTAATGTTAGTATTTTCCCTAATCCTAATAATGGTCAATTTACTTTGTCTATTGTTGGTGCTGAAGGTAATATGAATATGGAGATTGTAAACCTTGCTGGTCAAGTTGTTTATGTTCAAAGTATTGAAGCTAATTCTAACTTCTCTACTGATATTGATGTTAGTGAATTCTCTACTGGTGTTTATTACATCAAATTGAGCAATAACAAAGGTGTTAAAATCAATAAGCTTATTATTAAATAATTCTTCAGAATTGTTTTAAAATAATATTCCCAAAAGCGGCTAAATTTCTTTAGCCGCTTTTTTTTGTGCCTATAATGTTGAGTTGTTTATCTGTTGAGTTGATAAGGTCTTAGTATTTAAACCAAATAGCCATTGATCTGAAATAGTAAACCTGATATCAACAATCAATTAAACAAATCCACAATTGAACGAATAAACAATTCCAAATTCCTTATTTAGAATAATTCTAAAGTAGTATTGACTATCAATTATTTATGCCAATAGCTTTATAAATTAAGGGATTAGAGAATAAAAGATAAAGAGGTCTTTATATCCGTATAAATAATTGATGTACTTTTGCTCAATAATTATAATAAGAAAGTAATATGAGGATTAATAAGAACACTAAAATATCGGTTATACTTAATGAGAATAGAGATGCAATTGAGGCAATAGCTTCAATAAATCGTCATTTGACAAAATTGCGCAATCCTTTTCTTCGTAAGATGCTTGCACCTAGAGTGAATGTGGCGGCAGCTGCTCAAGTTGGAAATGCCAATGTTAATGAGATGTTAGAAGCACTTGAGAAAATAGGTTTCGAAGTGGAGTATGATAATACTGAAGAAGAGTTAATTAATATAGATACAAAAATAAAAGATAGAGATATAAATATGGAAAAGAAAAATATTGTTGATTTAGATGTACGACCAATTTTGGATGGCGGTACAGATCCATTTAATGCAATAATGGAAACCCTAAAAACTCTTAAGCCTGAGGAAACTCTTAGAGTAATTAATACCTTTGAGCCTATTCCTCTTTTGAATATTCTAAAAGGAAAAGGTTACGAATATGAGTCAGAACGCCCAGAGGAAGGCATAGTTCATACTTTTCTTTATAAAACTAGTGACGAAGCTGTTATAGCTGAGGAAATTAGTGATATTTCTGCGCCAGATTTAAGTTATGAAGATTTGGAAAAAAAGTATGATGGCAAATTGGTTGAAATTGATGTTCGAGATTTAGAAATGCCAATGCCTATGGTTACTATTCTTGAAGCTATAGAAGGTTTAGAAGATGGCCAAGCACTTTTTGTACATCATAAAAGACTTCCACAATACTTATTGCCAGAATTAAAGCAAAGAGATTTTGATTATAAATCAAGAGATATTGATGCTGATAATATGAAATTAATAATTTATAGAACTAAATAATTATGCAAGCAGGATTAAGTACTAAAAATGCGCCATCACCAAAAGTTGTGTTGCCGTATTATGCATATGGAGCTGTTGCATTTATTATAGCCGCCATCGTTTTGTTTTTTACTGCCGATGAGTTAAGTTTCGGAACTATGGGTTTAAAAATATATAGCCTAGTTCACATTATTGTTTTAGGATGGATTACTATGGTAATATTTGGTGCCCTATACCAACTTATACCAGTAGTGATGGAGGTAAAGCTATATAGTGAAAAGATGGCTATGACAAGCTTTATACTATTGGGACTTGGAACGCCACTTATGGCTTATAGTTTTTGGACTAGCTTTACTGCTGGTACAGGAATGATGATGGCCGGAGGAACTTTTGTGGTTGTTGCAATTATTGTATTTGCTATAAATACAATATTAAGCGCTGTAAAATCTGAAGTTAAAACAACAGAAAATAAATTTATCGTAACCTCTGTATTTTGGCTGATGCTTACAGTACTATTGGGTTTTCTGGTAATTTCTTTTCCTCAATATTTACCGCCAAATGTGAAATCTCTTCATATACATTTAGGAATTATTGGATGGTTTATGATGCTGGTTGTTGGAGTAGCGAGTGTGTTAATGCCGATGTTCTTTATTTCGCACCAGCTAAACAGAGCATATTTGAAGATCTCTTATTGGGTGCTAAATGGTGGATTAGTAATTCTTTTATTATCATTCTTTTTAGAGATGGACCCATTGGTAACAGCTATGGCTTCTATAAGTATTCTTGCAGGCTTTGGCTTGTTCGTCAAATATAATTATGATGCATATGCAAAGCGCTTACGTCGTAAACTAGATATTGGGATGAAACATTCTGTATTGGCTTTCTCACTGCTATTTATCACTATGGCAACAGGTTTGGCATCTGCTTTTGGAGATCTGCTTGGCTTAAGTGGAGAAGTAATGGTAAAACTAAATTTAGTTTATATTACTTCTTTATTTTATGGTTTTCTTACGTCACTTATTCTAGGGCAAATGTATAAAACATTGCCATTTATTGTTTGGTTGAAACTATATCAGGATAAAGTAGGTAAGTTTAAAACACCACTTCCTGCAGATATGCATAATCAGAAAGTAGCTGATGCGCACTATTATTTCTTTGTAGCAGGATTTATTACTTTAATTCTTGGAGAGATATTCGCTATGGCTATATTAATAAAAGTTGCAGCGGTGTTTATGCTAATTACAGCATTGCTTTATGGGTATAATGTATTAATTGTATTAGTTCATAAACAGAAGTTAGAAAAATTAGTCTTTGCAAAACCAAAGCCACGAGTTAAGAAAACTGAGAAATAGTAAATAATTTATTCAATAGATATAAACAAGATAAAACCAAAATATTATGGCTAAAATTGATAATTTAAATGAAGTAGAGCAGGAAGTTTTAGAGGTTATTAGAACCGTACCTGATCCAGAAGTAGGTGTAAATATAGTAGATTTAGGACTTATTTATGAAGTAGCTCACGACGAAGAGAATAAGCGTATTGATGTGAAGATGACCTTGTCCGCTCGTGGATGTCCTGTTGGAGACACTATTCTTATGCATGTGCAAACAGTAATATCTAATATATTCCCAGGTTACTATGTTGATGTAGATTTAGTATGGGAGCCACAATGGACTCCAGCATTGATTACAGATGATGGTCGTGCAGAACTTGATGGAGGAGCATTCTAAAGTCGGCAGTACTCAGTAAGCAGTCTTCAGTTTGCAGTCAACAGTATATTACTGCCAACTGAAGACTGAAGACTGCCAACTTTAAATAAAATCAGAGATGCTATTATCAAAGTCCTCAAAATACGGAATACGTGCTGTATTATACCTTGCTTCAAAATGTGAGCCTGGTAAGCGATTTGGTGTGAAAATAATAGCAAATGACTTGTCTTTGCCCGAAGCTTTTCTAGGCAAGATATTGCAATCTCTTGTTCGCAAAAAAGTAATATCATCAATTAAAGGTCCCAATGGTGGATTTTATATTTCACCTGAATCCTTATTACTCCCTGTGATACGTATTGTTGAGGCCATTGACGGTACTGAACTGTTTCACTCATGTGGAATGGGGCTTAGTGAATGTAATGATGATAAACCCTGCCCTATACATAATGAATACGGAGCCCTTCGCGATGGGTTCTTTAAAATATTATCTGAAAAAACAATTAGAGATTTTAAAAAAGATATTAATGATGGAAAATCATTTATTATTGTGTAATGATAACTATAATTAATATTATCATGTAGTTACTATTAATGAGATAGTTGCGTAATAAACATTTTCCATAAATAATTTTATTTATCTTTGGTTTTATTAAAAAAATGTGTTTATGAAAATATTCTTATCATTATTATTCATTTTTTATATAATTAATTCTTCTTTTGCACAAAAAAAACCAAAGGTAGCTTTGGTATTGAGTGGTGGAGGAGCTAAGGGCATTGCTCATATTGGCGTGATTCGTGAGCTTGAAAAAAGAGGTATAAAGCCAGATCTTATTATAGGAACTAGTGCTGGGGCTTTAGTAGGAGGTATGTATGCTGCAGGGCTTACTCCAAATCAGCTTGAAGAGATTGTGATGAGTGCTGATTGGGATTATCTTATGAATGATGCAATTCACAGAGAAAATCTTTTGATAGGGCAGGGGAATAAAAATAAAAATTCCGTAATCTCTTTGCCTTTAGATGGGTTAAAACCAGCAATGGTTAGTGGGGTATATGAAGGTCAGAATCTACTAACATTTTTTGAAATAGCGGTTAACAAGTATAATAGGGTAATGGATTTTGATGATCTAGAGATCCCTTTTAGGAGCATAGGTACTAATATTGAGACTGGTGAAATGAAAGTGTTTGAAAGCGGTAAGCTAGCCGATGCTATGAGAGCTAGTATGAGTATTCCTTCTGTTTTTGCTCCATACGAAATTGATGGAGAATTATATGTAGATGGTGGATTAGTAAATAATTTGCCAAGTGATATTGCTAAGGAATTAGGTGCTGATATTGTAATTGGTGTTGATGTTGGTGCTGTATTGTATAAGAAAGAAGAGATAAACTCTATATTGCAAATATTAGATCAATCAGCTAGTTTTTATAATGCCAGGATATCTAAAGTGAATGCTAAATTATGCGATATTTATATACGCCCTGATATTGAAGGAATTAGCGCTTTGTCTTTTGATAATGTATTATCTATTATTGAAAGAGGTGTTGATGCTTTTAATGTAGTAGAATATCAAGTAGATTCTATTTTTAGTAAATATAATCTTTCTCCAATTGTATCAACAGATACTGTTAAAGATAAATATATTCGAATACAATCTATTAATTATAAATTAGATAGTTATAGAACAAAAAAAAGAAGATCAGCGATTAATCTGATGAAAGGAAAAATGAATTTGGAGACCCCTTGTACCATTACAGAAGAGGAGTTTAAAAGAAAGATTAATAGACTTTATGGCTCAAGATATTTTAAAAAAATAACTACTAGTTTTAATGAGGGAGATAGTGGTTATGTTGTTGAAATAAAAGTAAAAGAGAAAGTTGAGGATGATTTTAATATAGGAATAAGATTTGATACTTATTATGGTATTAATATTAAAATAGGTGCTAATTTCAGAAATAAACTAATTTATGGCTCTTTATTGGAAATGAATATTGTTGCTGGTCGAGCTCCTCAGCTAAAACTTAGATATACAACTGATCGTGGGTCCGATTATGGTATAGGTACATCATTCCAGTTTGATAACTTCTTTGCATATTCATATTTAAATCATAAGAAAGAATATGAATATAACTATAATAGAATTTTTTGGGATGTTTTTGTTCATCGATATTTTAATAATGACTATAGAGTTCTTTTTGGAATTGAAGCTTCAGGTTTTGGTATTCACAGTACTCAATCATTTGCTGATTTTAAAGGTTTTTCTAATAATTATGGGAAGTTATTTGCTGCGGTAATTAGAGATACTTGGGATAGAAATGCTTTTCCAACTAAAGGTAGTAGAACAAAAGGTAGAGCAGATTTTATTGTTGATCTAAATGGCGATCTGGATATTACTGCATGGGTCAAATCTACAAAGATTGTGGATATAAATAATAGATGGAAAATAATAACTACTGGTTTTTTAGGATTTGGAACTTATGGAGTAAATAATACGCATTTAGAGTATAGAGTAGGAGGCTTAAATGAAAGTAGAATCCAATGGTATAGTCCAATGCCTGGTTTGTTATACTTGGAAGAGGGCGCTGCTAATACCTGGCAACTTAGTATTGCTCCAAGGTGGGAGTTTATCGATAATAATTTTCTTACCTATAAGTTAGCAGTAACTGCATTAGATGCTGATTTTGCTCATATGTTTACTGACCTTAGAAGAATTTATGGAGGAATGTCTCTTGAATATGGACTGAACTTGATGTTTGGCCCAATATCAATATCTGGTGATTATTCTTTTACTTCACGTGAATTTGGCGCATTTATGAGCCTTGGATACTGGTTCTAGTCTGCTTAAATTTTTATAATTAATAGAATATATTTATACAAAATTGAAAATAAATTAATAAAATGAGAATAATTGTATTATTGTTACTTATGGTTTTGTCAAGTTTTCTTTTTGCACAAGATAAAACTGATGATTATAAGCAAGTGGAATTTATTAAGCTAAATGAATCTAATGATCTATTTACTTATTGGTTTCAATCTGACAAGTATTATACGGATGGAATTCATCTGGAGTTTGTCCATAGGATATTTAATAATAAAGTAGCAGATAAGGTGCTTCTTGGTTTTGATACAAAGTATAAGGATTTTGGCTTGAGCTTTAATCATGATATGTATACTCCTCAAAACACACAAATTACAACCGTAGATTCTACCGACAGGCCATATGCTGGTCAGTTATACTTTGTGTATAAAAAAGTATCTAATCAATTTTTTAAAGGGAGAAAGCTGTCCTCAGCATTGTCAGCAGGGGTGCAAGGTCCAGCAGCTATGGCTGGTGAAGCACAAAATTTTGTTCATGAGGCAATTGATAACCCTACAGCTAAAGGTTGGGATAATCAGTTGAGTAATGGGATAATATTAGATTATGAAGTTCAATATATGGCAATGATTCCATTATGGAGTCCTATTAATGAGCTGCACTATTTTGGTACGGCCCATTTGGGTGCTTTAAATATGAGTACTGAAATTGGCTTTAGATTTAAGTTTGGTAGATATACCGACTCATATATGAACTATTATGGTATTGCTAATGATAAGAACACTTATGATTTTAAAGCAAGTGATATTGCTAAGATGAATAAGCATAGACGAAAAATTATTCCTAAACATATTCGAGAGCAGAGCTTGGAAAAACAAGCGGAATATTTAAATAAAAGAATGACTCGCAAATTTCAATTTTACTTTTTTACTGAAGGAATTCTATCTTATATAATACGCGACGGATCAGTTGAAGGTAGTTTAATTCAATTTTCTGACAATATATATGAGTATAACTATGATGATTATGACCATACAAAAATTCTTGGAAGATATGGTGTAGTATTGCAATATTCGCATTTTTACCTGGAATATGCACGTTATCTACAAAATGATTCATTTCAGCAAAATGGAGTATTTGGTTACGGGAAGATAATTCTTAGTTGGATATTCTAAGCAAATTAGTTTGTAATCTTATCTAGGTCTAGTCCATTATGTACCGCATCATCCAATTTGTCAAGAAAATCGACATTAGATTCTTTTATTACAGGGAATACCATTGGGGCAATAAGTTTTATTGGAGGGTATAATAATGATTCATCTTGTATGTTTTGGTCAATTATCTTTTCTTCTATCTGAAAGGTTGTAAGAATAAATATAAGTATACTTAGAACAAAAGATACTTTAATAAGTCCAAAAACCCCTCCCAATATTTTATTTACAAAACCTAATAGTAAGACGTTAATTACTTTTTCAAGACTTTTCCCGAAAATCATAACAAGAAATACTACTCCAATAAAAGTAAGACTAAAAGATATAATACTCATATACTCACTGTGAAAGTCTAACTTTTGACGAAGAAAATCAGCAGTATAATCAGAAAAGTGAGCTGAAATATAAATTCCCAATAATAAAGCTATAAGTGTAGCTAATTCTATTATCAAACCCTTACTAAAGCCTTTATAAGTAAACCACAATAAAGGAATTGCAATTATTGCATCTAAATAATTCATTATGCTATTTTGGTTTTATGCGTTTTAATAACTCCGTAGAATATATAAAATCTTGTAATTCTGGATTGTCATTTCCCAGAAATGTATCCTTATTTCCTTGCCACCATACACTGCCTTCGTATATATAATTTATATTATCACCATGCTGAATTACAGAATTCATATCGTGAGTATTAATAATGGTAGTTATATTATATTCTTGTGTAATTTCTTCAATTAAGTTATCTATTTTCACCCCTGTCTTGGGGTCCAAACCAGAGTTAGGCTCATCACAAAATAAGTATCTAGGATTTAATGATATTGCTCTAGCAATTGCTGCCCTTTTTTGCATTCCTCCGCTAATCTCTGAAGGTAATTTATCATGAGCATCAGTAAGTCCTACTCGGTCAATACAGAAGTTTGCTCTGTCAATCTTTTCTTTATTACTCATATTAGAAAACATAAGCAAAGGGAACATTACATTATCCATCACCGACATGCTGTCAAATAACGCACTGCCCTGAAAAAGCATTCCTATCTCTTTTCTGATCTCTTTTCTAGCACTTTTATTCATGGATACAAAATCTCTACCGCTATATAGTATACTGCCAGTGTCAGGCTCAAAAAGCCCTACCAGACACTTTAAGAGAACAGTCTTACCAGACCCACTTTGTCCGATGATTAAGTTTTGCTTGCCTTCCTCAAAAACTAGGCTTATGTCATTTAGCACACGTTTATTATCAAATGACTTATTTATATTTCTAACGTCGATCATCCTAAAATAATTTTAGTAATTATTAAATTAGATAATAATAATGCAATGCTAGAATATACAACAGCTTTTGTACTAGATTTCCCAACATCTACTGCTCCTCCACTTGCATAATAACCATGAAAAGCAGATATGCTTGTTATTAAAAATGAAAAGAATGTTGCTTTTAAAATAGCGTATGCTATTTCGAATGGAACAAACCAGTAGTTTAATCCAGAAATAAAGTCTATAGATGTAGAGATTCCCCACATTACTGCTGCTAGATACCCTCCTGTAATACTTACTATCATGCTTATTATTACAATAAATGGAAATGTAAAAATGCCAGCAAGTATTTTAGGGAGAATAAGAAAATTAGCAGAATTTACACCCATAATATCTAAGGCGTCAATCTGCTCTGTAACTCTCATCGTTCCAATTTGAGAAGCAATGCTAGAGCCAATTTTACCAACCAAAATAAGGCTTACTATTGTTGGTGAGAACTCAAGAATTACAGATTCTCGAAGCCCATAGCCAAGTGTATATGCTGGAATTAGTGGATTCTGCATTTGATAACCAGTCTGAATTACCAATACCGCTCCAATAAAAACAGAAATAATAGTTACAATTCCTAGCGAGTTTAATCCTATTGCGTCTATTTCGCTAACAAACTGCCGCAGAAAGTAACGATGATTTAAAGGACGTTTAAAAGTGTCTTTCAATAGAATAAGATATTTTCCAAAGTGGTAAAAGAAATTCATATCAATTATTAATTAAGTAGTCAGTATTACCAGTTTAATATTTCTTTAAAATCATAATATTTAGGATTTTCAACAAATTTCTTAGCAGTTTCCCAATCTCCAGGATTGATATACTGTAAGCCATCTTCAAAAACCATTCTTGCTCTTTCAGAGTTAATATTTACTAAGCGAGGCTTTATTTTACCATTTTCATCCTGTACATCAGAAAGAAAAAGAGGAGAGATGTTCCCTGCCGTATCAGCAGTAACCATACAAGCTGTATGCCCTGCATCAAATAGGCGTTTAACTCCCATTCCTAACAAGCTGCAATATACTAAATCATATGCAACAGGTTTAATACAGCGCAATTCATACCCAAGTTCTTGCGGCCTGCTTCGTATATCTAATCCAAGTTTTTTCATCTGTTGCGAAAGTAGTATATTAAAAACATGGGCCTTGCTTACAATTCCTAACTCAGGATGTCCATGATCATCGTATTGAAAGTTGATACCAGTTGATTTAATTTCCTCATCAGACAAAAAGTGAAAAACCCCTTCACTAATAATTATTGCTCCATATCCAATGCCTAGTATCTTTCGTTTTAAGATTGTAGAAATCATTAATCTGATAATTTTATCAATGCTGATTTCCGTTTTATTAAACATTTCAGGAATAATAATCATTGGAAATTGTACCGCCGAACCAATGCCAAAAGCAAGGTGGCCTGCCTCACGACCCATGGCACTTATTATAAACCAGTTGCCACTAGTGCGCGCGTCTTCATATACAGTATTTGCTATAGTAACGCCCTCTTCTTTAGCCGATTGATACCCAAAAGTAGGTATTCCCTCAGGCAATGGTAAGTCATTATCTATAGTTTTTGGAACATGAATATTTTTAATAAGCAGGTCTTGTGATAATAGATATTCTGATATGCGATTTGCAGTAGAAGCGGTATCATCACCACCAATAGTTACCAATAGTTTTACATTATTTTCTTCAAAAAAATTAGAATTAAATTCCTCATTTTTTGGCTTATATCTACTCATTTGCAATACCGAACCACCAATATTATGGATTCTATCTGCAAATTTAAAATCAATATCAATCGTTTCCCTATCCTTGGAAAATAATCCCTTATACCCTTGGTGTACGCCAATAACTCTATAGTTAGATCTTAAAAATGTACGTGAGATTGAGCTTATTACAGCATTTATTCCTGGTGCTGGCCCGCCGCCACATACTATTGCTATTGATTCTTGCATCTTTAATTTCGTTTAGGTTTAAGTAATTTGCAATTTTTTATTATGCAAATACAGATATCTTATTCAAGAAGATACAAATATACAAATCATTGTCTATGTTCCAATAGATTAATTTAGTAAACTTGATATTTTTAAACTTTCGAATTTTATTATATTTGTGTATTTATTTACTATATAAATATAATCTATTAATAATCATTATTATATGAAAAAAATGCTGTTATATATTATCATGTTTAAAATTATTTTATCTGTGCATAAAATTAATTATACTAAGCAGTGATATAAATTTGTATTTGGTAAATAGTAGATTTTCTAAAAATACTATGGCAACTTTTGTAATCAGGTTTGATAATACATATTTGGCAAATGGAAAACCAGAAGAACTTATAACTGTTGCGTTAGGGTTCTATTATAATTTTAATTACCCAGTGCCATAGATTATTGTTTTTGTAGGCAGAAAAGCATAATTATACGTAATAAAACATTTTTATAATTGATGGTTTACTATTAAAAACCGTTATAATTTAACAAATAGGGTTATTTATTAAAAGTATTTTATTAATTATATGAATCTGTACTTGATGTAAGTAGCATAAAATAAGGTAGTTAGTTGATAATATGTGTTTTTTTAGCATTAATAGTTTACTAGCTGGTAGTCAGAACAGTACGGCAGATATATTTATTATAAAGTTTGTTGTTCTCTAGTAATTAGTAAGTTAATAAATTATAAAAAGCAATATTTTTGTTTTTTATGTTTGGTTAATTAGACTAATAGTTTTTTCTTTGCATACAGTTTAATTTAAAAATATAATAACATGTCGGATATTAAAAACAGAATTACTGCAATTATTGTTGACAAATTAGGTGTTGACGAGAGCGAAGTTACAGCAGAAGCAAGCTTCACAAATGATTTAGGAGCAGACTCACTAGATACAGTTGAGTTAATTATGGAATTCGAAAAGGAATTCAATATTGCTATTCCAGATGATAAAGCTGAAGGAATAACAACTGTAGGTGATGCTATTGCATACGTAGAAAACAACGGATAACGCAAAAAATTCTATTATGGATTTAAAACGTGTAGTTGTAACAGGAATTGGAGCACTTACGCCATTAGGCAACAACTTGCAGCAGAGCTGGGAGTCGTTGGTCAATGGGGTAAGCGGCGCCGCTCCTATAACGAACTTCAATGCAGATAAGTTTAAAACTAAATTTGCATGTGAAGTAAAAAATTATATTGCCACAGATTATTTTGACCGCAAGGAAGCTCGTAAGCTTGATCCATGTGGGCAATTTGGTTTGATAGCGGCAGCAGAAGCTATTACTGATAGCAAGTTAGACCTAGAAAAAGAAGACCTAGAACGTATTGGTGTAATATGGGGCTCTGGAATTGGTGGATTGAAGACCTTCTCTGATGAGATGATAAATTTTGCCAAGAATGATGAAACCCCAAGGTTTAATCCATTTTTTATTCCCAAAATGATAGCAGATATTACTGCTGGTCATATATCGATAAAGTATGGATTTATGGGACCCAATTATGTAACTGTGGCTGCTTGTGCTAGTTCTACAAATGCTATGGCAGATGCATTCAACTATATCCGTTTGGGTAAAGCTGATGTTTTTGTTACTGGTGGTAGTGAAGCTTCAGTATATGAAGCTGGCGTTGGAGGATTCAACGCAATGCACGCTATATCAACACGAAATGATGAGCCAGAAAAAGCTTCTCGTCCATTTGACAAAAACCGTGATGGTTTTGTTATGGGAGAAGGAGGAGTTTCACTAATCTTTGAAGAAATGGAACACGCTCTTGCTAGAGGTGCTCAAATTTATGCAGAGGTTGCTGGATCCGGACTTTCTGGAGACGCCCATCATATGACTGCACCACACCCTGAAGGTAAAGGTGCTGCTAAGTCAATGCGTGATGCAATATCTGACGCAGGATTGACGCCAGAAGATGTTGATCATATCAACACTCATGGTACATCTACTCCTGTTGGTGATGTTGCAGAACCAAAAGCTATTGAATTAGTATTTGGTGAACATGCTAAAGACATCTTTGTAAACTCTACAAAATCAATGACTGGACACCTACTTGGTGCAGCTGGTGCACTTGAAGGAATGGCTGCAATTATGGCTATTCATACTAATACAGTGCCTCCAACTATTAATTTTGAAGAGAAGGATCCTAATATTAACTATGATGCAATTAATTTTGTGTTTAATGAAGCTGTAAAAGGTGAAATAAACGTTGCGCTTTCTAATACTTTTGGTTTTGGTGGGCATAATGCATCAATGGTATTTAGAAAATTCAAAAAATAATCATACCTTGGTTTTAGATTTTAAGTCTACAATAAAAGCTAGATTTGCCAAAGGTGAAGAGAAAGAATTATCAGATTCTATAAAAAATATTTTCGGGTTTTATCCCGGAAATATTTTTCTTTATGCTCTTGCCTTTCGTCATAAATCCGTTGCCGAAGAACTTCAGTCAGGCGTTAAAAATTCTAACGAACGACTAGAGTATCTTGGTGATGCGATACTTAGTGCCGCTGTGGCAGATTATTTGTTTAAAATATTCCCCTATAAAGACGAAGGTTTCCTTACCAAAATGCGCTCAAAAATGGTGAGCCGCAATCAATTAAATAAAGTCTCTGTAAAGCTTGGAATTGATGAGCTTGTGAGAGCAACTTCGGATAAAGGTAGTCAGCCAAAATCCCTTAATGGTGATGCGTTTGAAGCCCTTATCGGAGCCGTTTACCTTGATAAAGGTTACGATTTTACCAAAAAAGTAATTATAGAGAGAATCTATAAAGTTTCAGTAGACCTTGATGAGTTAGAGCAAAAAGAAACGAATTATAAAAGTCGTCTTATTGAATGGTCGCAGAAAGAAAAAATTGAGATTGAATTTAAGCACCATCAAGAAACAAAAGGCAAGAAGGGGATTCATCATATCGACCTTTTTGTTGATAATAAGCTAGTTGCTAAAGCAAAAGATTTTTCCATAAAAGGTGCAGAACAAATTGCTGCAGAAAAAGCCTGTGAAAAAATTGACGGCTGTAAAGATTAACTAATTCTACCTAACATTACC
>Ga0164318_10000736_pt1 | contig 26620 bp, 28 predicted proteins | sample GuaBasSedimGuay9_FD_113734 | JGI IMG/M metagenome (GOLD analysis project Ga0164318, IMG submission 113734) | Subseafloor sediment microbial communities from Guaymas Basin, Gulf of California, Mexico - Guay9, Core 4571-4, 0-3 cm | ecosystem: Environmental > Aquatic > Marine > Hydrothermal vents...
AGATAATATCTCACCCCCTCCCTTTGATACTCTTCTACCAAGATTTCCATTACTTCAGGACTTGTTTCTATTCTACCTCTTTCCAGATTTAGGTATATCTCCTTTCCTTCAACTAAGTTATATCTATGGGAAATTTCCTTCATGATTTCCAATAGTTTCTCTTTCTCTGGATGTTCTATTACGCCTATTACAATCAGACCATCTTCGTTAACGTATTCGTATTCTCTTGCTATTCTGAGGGATGTTCTGATAAATCTCTTTCTCAGTTGTACTCCATCCTTAAAAGACGCTGAACAGAAGTGAATGTTGAAATCTACTGATTTAATTACTTTTAACGCAGCTTCTTTGCTTCCTTGCACAGATATATCACCAATAGAGTATCCTAAGTCCTTTAGTGCTCGATAGTTCGTCTCAGTAACCTCCAGCTCATTTAAGTTGAGGAAATCAGCATTTATTTCCTTCAGGGATTTGGCTAGGGAGATGAGGTCACTAACCCTGTCTGGCATCGATGGTACCTCTGAACCAGAGCACAATCCAATCTCCTTTGAAATTGAAATGCTATCCAGCATGAAGTCACTTTCTACGGTTGAGTGAAATCTCAATTCATCTAACCCTTTGCTGTATAGTTCCTCAATGGTATCCCTATCCAATCTCTTTGAAGTATACATATGGATGTGAAATTCGTCTCCAAACTCCCGTTTAAGAATTTCCATGAAATTGATAACCCTTTCTTTCACTATTGCTGGCTCTCCACCGGTAATACCAGCTCCCAGAGCACCCATTAATTCAGCTTCTTTTACTAAATCTTCAGGAGACTTCACTGGTCTCTCATTAGCCCAAACACAGTCTTTTCCTCTTCTCATCTCAGATAGTGGGCAATATGGACAATTCCTGTCGCAAACACCAGTTACAAATAACACTAGCTTTGCTCCTTCCATGCATAGCTTGCAACCATTAGGTAGTCTTCCTTTGAAGAAATTTCCGTATTTCCTTTTGATAGACCATCTCATGGCTCCATGTCTCTCCCAAACTTACCAATTACTACTTTTTTTATGGCCATCAATCTCTTATCTAGGAGAATCAACCTCTTAATGACACATACTAAGGCCTGCTTGACCTTTATCATTTCCCTTATGATGGGAGTCTCTCCCATCTCTGCTCCGATGTACCAGCTCTCAGATGAGAGTATTTCTCTGGCTACATCTGCTATTATTTCACCCTCAGCTTTGACCCTGTTTTTTATTCCTATCAATTTTTCCTTTCTCTTCAGAGCAGATTTCAATGTTACGTATTCCTTGAATCTGATGAGTATTGATCCCACCAGGAGTAAGAGGAGCGTCGCACACGCAATAATTGACCACTCCAACTCTGCCCCACGTAGTTTTAACTTAACTACTTTCTTATTTCACTTTCTGATACGTTGATATTCCCTAAGGTATCTCGAACGTATGGAAATGGAAAGAGTAAGTGTAGGTAAACATTTTTATTGTGTAGAGGCCATCACTCGACTAGGGCCCGTAGCTCAGACTGGGAGAGCGCCGCCTTGGCATGGCGGAGGTCGCGGGTTCAAATCCCGCCGGGTCCACCACTCCGATTTCACTTCAGTATCTTACCAGTCTTGATGTACCATAAATATAAATCGAGTTCTCCTAGACTCAATCCCCCCTCCTCGGCTATCCTCTCTAGTATTTTCTCTATTTGTAAATACCTCCTTCTAGTAAGACTCCTCGGAATTTCTCTAATTAGATCGTAATCTCTCAGAACATTTAAAATGTGCCTATCTATTATAGCAACGTCTTCGAATCCTATATTCCTCAGGAAATGGCTACTCTCTTTGTATCCTAGCCCTTTAATCCTTTTGACTAGCTCTTCTCTTATCTCCTTTCCACTTCTTCCACTGTTGATTAGATTTCCCAAGTACCCTAAGCTCTCTCTAGCCTTAACTATATACTCAGCCCTTTTCTCCGGATATCTGTGCCCTAATCTCTTTAACTCTTTTCTGAGTTTGTCCTCACTCCAAAGGATGAACCCATCTCCTATTTCCTCTTGTATTCTGATCGATCTCTCTGCCGAGAAGTTAGCGGTTAACAAACAGAAACAAAGTTCTTTAAATATCTCCTTCTCTCCTTTAGCTCGAATTTCTCTGAACTCCTCCATCCTCTCTTTGACGATCTCACCGACTGAGAATTTTAGTCTTTTAATTTCGTCCAATAGTTTTGCCCTATTATTCACTAACTTCAGTAGTAGAAATCTCTCAGATTCCACTACAACCTCTTCAAATTCGTCTACACTCCATCCAGGCTCTTTCTGATCTAATATTATTAGGAAGTCTTCCAAGTAGTCATGTGAGCAGCAACTGTATGCCATTGGCCCTTTAAATAGAAGCACAACTTCGTTACTCCTAGAATCTATGACTTCAAGATCCGCCTCTGGGAAAAATTTCCTCTTGAACTCTTTAATGACTTCTCGCATGTTCCGGACTGATGCCAATCCTTTTATTAACTCTCCCCCTAACCCGTTGGGGAGGAAGCTGAACAGGAAGGACATCCTAATATACTCAGTGATCTCCCTGCTGATAGGCCTAGTCTTGGGAGGGATAATGGACTCCCTGATAAATGAAAAGCCAATCGACAGAGTGTTGTTCCTCTCATTTGATTACTTACTGGCGAGTTTAGGAATATTTATCTTTTCCACGGAGTGGAGAGGAAAGAGAATGAAACTAGGAGATCTAATTCCAATATCTGCCCTATTGTTACTCCTGTCTGTCTGGCTCATTCTCTCTGACGGAATACTTCCTGTAGTGAGGTATTCCTCAATGGTTTTGGCAATCTCCTCCGCAATAGTCCTCCTATACATAAGGAAGGAGGGAGCCTTAGTCTCCCTCGGAGGCCTCTTCCTCTTCCTAGTAGCTTCCACGTACTACTCTCTTTACGTCTTGGGGTGATTTTCTTGTTCAAGACTAAAAAAATACTAGTCTTTCATGTGTTCTTTCTAGTGATGTATCTCTCCTTACTCGGCACCCTTTTATTGACCAAATTCGTGAGACCTCACATACTGCTTGACGATCCAGAACTACAGAGGGCAATGAGAAGGATTTCAGCTCTTTTATTCCTACTACTTTGGGCCCTTCTATGGGTTTTGGTTTTCAAGGTATTCTATACTCACAGGTGGTCTAAATGCTCAGAGTAATAATTCACGGATGTGGCATCTCCGTGGGGGTCATAAAATCTCTGAGAGAAAGAGAGGTAAGGAAAACCATTGGAGACTTGAAACTAATAGGCTTGGATAGCGATCCACTAGCCCCAGGTCTTAGACTAGTGGACAGTGGATTGGTGGTTCCTAGAGCGGACAGTGAAAAGTTCAACGAACTCCCCAAAATCCTGAGAGAATTGGGAGGAGGAATCCTGATAAATCTGGTTGATGAAGCGCTACCGAAGTTGATCTCCATGCAAAGAGACCTAAAGAGATCTGATGTGAAGTTCATTTTTCCACCAGAGAAGTCCTTGAAGAAATCAATGGATAGGAAGATCCTATACGAAATTTTAGGGGAGGAGGGAGTCCCTGTACCAGAGACAGATAGATTAACTCCACCAATAGCGATAAAAAGAAGGATAGGGAGAGGAGGAAGTGGATTTAGAGTATTAGAGGAGAAGTCTCATGTTCCTGAGGGATACATAGCCATGGAATATCTCCCCGGAAGAGAATACGGAGTGGAGATGCTGTATTCCAAGAAAGGAGAATTAATATCAGCGAATCCAAGAGAGAAGATAGACTACAGGATAGAATTAGGCCACTCGGTCAAAAACGTAACTCTGAGGAGGGAAGACCTATGCGAAATAGCGGAATCAGCAATAGATGCAATAGGGGGTTGGAGAGGTCCATGTAGCGTCGAGATGAAGGAAGACAAGAACGGAAAACCGAAGATCACAGAGATAAATCCGAGGTTCACTAGTCCAATTTACTTGATAACTAAAGCTGGTGTGAATCTCCCTTTGATGTACGTCATGGATTGCTTAGGAATGAAGATAGAATTGGAAGAAAGACGCAATACTTGCAAACCAGGCGTGTACCAAACCAGGTATCTCGAGGAGATAATACTGCCGGAAGACCAATTATAGAGGTTACTCATCGTTATGGGATTTCTCTTTCCACGAGGACAAATTGCAATTCGATTGTCAATGGTTAGAACGAAAAGAAGAAGGGAGACACTTGGAGGATGGAATCACGTTTTAGGAATTTCATCGACTAATAATTAAAGGATTCTTCTATGGTTGAGTCGTTCGTAGACATTCCCTTGGATGATACCGGTGCAGACTCTCACTTCAATCGAACGCACAGTACAAGTATCTTTAAGTACACGAGCTACCAGAGGGAAACACTTAAATTGTGGGAGAAGAAGAAAACAGCTGAAGTTCATTCCTTAGCCGGGGTAGCCTAGGGGTCAGGCGGGGGACTGCAGATCCCCTTACCTGGGTTCGAATCCCAGCCCCGGCTCCACGAGATTAACGAGGTTTACGTATTCAGATTCAGAGAAGAGGAGTAACCGTTTAGCTAGACTTGGAGCCTGTTGGCACTAAGCCTTGAACCCCATGCCTTTTACCTCTATAGTTCCCGCATCCCCTTCTTTGCCAACTACTTTGAATTCTACCCCTAGTATTTCCTCTGTCACCTTAATGTTGGTCAAGGTATGCTTAGTGATCCTAGACACAGTAATCCGGGACTTCCCCCTAGCCAAACCCATCCATGGTATTAGGTTGTCCCCCATGTGTTCGTCTAGTGCGGCCCCGCTCTCCATAGCTGAAACGAACTTTTTGGCAGCCTCTTTTCCAACAATTTCAGCTCTTTTACCCCTTTCCCCTATTGAATCTCCTCCTATTATGCTTTCACCAATTCCCCATATGGTGATCCCGCTACCGGGGCATAGGGAGTCCGACACTTCTATCTCAATCTCAGGGTCTGGGTATCCTCTTTCAGAGAGTAAATCCCTCGCAGAGTTAGCTTGTCTCTCTGCTACGTGTCTCGGAAGTCTTCCACAGTGGCTTCTACCCTCTATTCGCTTAAGAGTACCGAATTTCTCTTTCTTTATCTCTTTTAGTTCCTCAACTGGATTCGTTCTTAAGTACACTATCCCTCCACCTTTCGGATAGTATCCCCTCCTTTTAATGTCTATTTTGAAATTGAATCCCATTTCCATGAGTAATCTCAATAGGACTTCTCTCATGTAGTCTATTGGTGGTGACCACTTTACATCTGTTCCTCCAATTAGTTTGAGAGAACAAGGCTCCTCAGAGAAAGCTAATGCAGGAAGTAAACTTTGCATCAATAAGGAAATGCTTCCGGCAGTCCCAATGTCTATCTTAACGTCGTCTAGAAATCCAATTCTATTTGGAGAGAACTCGACTTCTCGGGATCCGACTCTAAGCCCAGACACCTTAGCTCTAGTCAAATCAGCTAAAACTTTTATTCCTGTGAGGTGCTGTGGTCTGAGTCCAGGATTAGGCCTATTCTCTCTTATTTTGACTATTTTGATGGGTTCTCCTGTGACTGCACTGAGAGCCACTGAGGTCCTCAGTATTTGTCCACCACCTTCACCGAAAGACCCATCTATCACCTTCAACCTAATCACCGCCATGGAGCAGTATGGAGAGGAGGGCCTATTCTATTTGGCCGTGAGGGTCTCAGATGTAATAGACGAGATAAGACTTTCCCTGAAGCCATACCCATACGATGAAGGGAAAATAGCGAAGAGAATATTCAAAAGGTACATGAATAGGAAAGATCCATCTAAAGGTCTGAAACTCCCTGAGATAAAAAGGGAGTTGTTTGTACTCAAGGAAATACCTTGGGGAAGAGTTACGTCCTATTCTGAATTCGCTAGGAGAATAGGGGCACATCCGAGAACTGCCGGAAAGATACTTAAGGGTAACAGACATCCCTTGATATTCCCGTGTCATAGAGTGATAAGAAAGAATCGTGAGTTAGGGGGATTCTCATTTGGCCTAAGAGTAAAGCTAAAACTCTTGGAGATTGAAGGCCCCCTCACCGAAATAGAGGAGAGGTGGTTCTCTTGGTAGTCGCTCTATATGTAGGTAGGTTCCAACCGTTCCATAAGGGCCACCTCATGGTGACCAAGTCCATCTTAGAAGACGTAGAGGAATTAATAGTAGGTATCGGGAGCTCCCAATATAGTTACTCAATCGAGAATCCATTCACAGCAGGGGAAAGAGTACTGATGATAAAGAGAACTCTTGAAGAGGAGGGAATACCTAGTGAGAAGTATTGTGTTCTGCCAATTCCGGACACCGAGCCCAAAGGCTCCCATTCGCTTTGGGTTTCTTTAGTTAGAACGTATCTTCCACCCTTTCAAGTAGTTTATTCCAGAGAACCCCTAACTAAGTTGCTCTTTAGGGAAGCTGGAATCGAAGTGAGAGAACCTCCGGAATTTGACAGAGATAAATATTGGGCCTCCAGAATAAGAAAGATGATGATAGATGGGGACGACTCTTGGAGAGATCTAGTCCCGAAGGCTGTTGAGAGAACGATAAACGAAATTAGGGGGGTAGAGAGACTGCAGGAGCTATCTAAAGTGGATAGCCCATCGAAGCTTTGAAAAAATTAGTATGCTAGGAGGGAATTACTGATTAACCTCCACAACCCCCCCTCGGGCTTTTTCCACCTCCAGATAGTGTCTCTCCGCATTCTTTTGGCGGAACTTTGAATCCGGAACATATTGCGTTTTTATAAGCCTCTGGAGTCCTCTCCCCTCGATACACCTTGTCGTTTATGAAGACTGTAGGAGACCCCCTCACGTTATACTTGCTATTTAGGGAAGTCTCCCCCTCTAGGAGAGAGATCGCCTCCTCTGCTTGACACTTCTTTACTTGTTCTAGGTTTATGCCTAGTTTCTCGGCAATCTGCTCCCAACACGTATCTGCGTTCCTTGAATTACAACTCTGGTTCACTTCTTTAACGAACTTCCACCAAACGTCGTGGGGATAGTACTTCCAAACACATAGTTCTCTAACGTCCTGATTCAATTCTTGGATACCATGCATGGAGCAGTACCAAGTCTCCTCATCCTTGGCTATACAGTAATTCTCCCTGCAGGAGTCCATATCTGGAACATTTCCTCTCTGGACTAGTATTTCACAGTATCTCTTACCGTATATCACGTAATGTGGCTCCCACTCTACTTTTTCTTCTCCTAGTAATTGATAAACTGGCATTAATGCCTCTTCTGCTATGTTCCCATATGGACAGAAGCTCATGACGAAGAACTTCACGTTGACTACCTCTGAGTCAGGAGCATCGAACCCCTCATAGAGCTGAGAAGTATCGTAAGCCTGAGGGAAAAACACGGAGCCGTCCTTAGTTACGTAGGACTCGACCACTCTGCCTTGTCCAATGTCTATCTTCAGCCTATATAACCCCTTGTATTCTTCTACACCAACGAGCTTTATCTCAGGCATTCCCTGCTCTTTCAAAACGCTATTTATGTAGTCTATCGTCTTATTTGCTATTTCCTCTTTCGATAAACCCTCTCCACTAATGGGGATTGGGCTAGCCTTATCAAACATTAGAGAACCATCTTTAGTCGAATATACTTCGAACACTCTTCCATTTACATCTATCTTCAGCCTATATAACCCCTTGTATTCTTCTACACCAACGAGCTTGGCCTCCACGCCCTGAGTCTTCAAGTAACTGTTCATGTATTCCAGTACCTTATTCGTTGCCTCTTCAGCCCCTACTTCCTTAGAAGGCGTACTTTCACTTTTAGGTGGAACTTCCTTTTCTTCTGCTTTTTCTCGGAACAACCCGAAGTATATCCCTGAAGATACGACTAAGACCACTATTGCTACTACGACTACTGCATATATTCCACTCCTACTCAATTATAGCACCTCGTCATCTTTCGCTGGAGGGTGAAGATAAAGTTTCCCCTTACTTGAGCGGAGTGCTCGAGCGATTAAGTGGAGTAGTATGTGTTGTGGGAGTATCGTTGAAGAATCCAAGACTCACCACTCTAGGCAAAGGAAATCAATGAAGGTCCAAGTATACCAAAGAAATCAATCAAATTCGATACTTAACACCCAATACAACAAGCGAAAAAGCCCTAGTCTTTCAACAGATTAACGAACTAAGAGGAAGCTGAAAGCAAAAATTTGGGGTGGCCCAAGGCTCGGAGGTGGACACAGGGCATGGAAAGCGGCTCTGGCCGGGTAAGGGGCCACCCCAGGCACGGGGAGGTGCCAGGGAATCCGGGCTCACAATTTAGGTATATTCAGCTCCCCTACTATCTCATCTCCTCCCGAGATCAGGTTGTGGTACTTCACTCCAGTCATTATCACCATCACTCTTAGTCTGCCCATGAATTCCTCATCCACTCTGGCTCCCCAAATTACTTGAGCACCTGGTCCCATGTTTTCTGTTACTATTTCTCCCACTTCGTTTGCCTCTGATAACGTCATGTCAGGACCGCCTGTTATGTGTATTAATGCCCCCTTGCAGTTAGAGTAATCCACCTCAAGTAATGGATTATTTAAAGCAGAATATACTGACTCCCTCACTCTGTCTCTTCCGTTAGATTCACCTAAACCAACCATAGCAACTTCTCCGTTGCCCATGACTGCTTTAACGTCAGCGAAGTCTAGATTTATTAGACTAGGTAAAGCTATTGTCTCGGATATTCCCTTCACCATTTGCGCTAGCACTTCGTCCGCGACACTGAAAGCTTCATCTACAGGCAAATGTGGAGCTAAATCCAGTAACTTGTTATTGTCTATTGCCACTACTGTGTCACAATGTTTTCTGAGTTCCTTTAGACCATCTCTCGCCTTTGATATCCTGGCTCTCTCTAAGGCAAAGGGTAAGGTGACCACTCCTATTACTAGAGCACCGTTTTCCTTAGCCACTCTGGCTATGACGGGAGCAGCACCTGTCCCAGTTCCGCCACCCATGCCAGCGGCTACGAAAACCATGTCGCCCTTCATACTCTCCCTCAACTCCGATATTGATTCCTCTGCAGCCCTTCTGGCTATCTCTGGATCTCCACCAGCTCCTAGTCCTCTAGTGGTTTCCTTTCCAATTAAGACCTTCTTGTTGGCTCTAGTCATTTCCAAATGTTGAGCATCTGTATTCACTGCTATTGTTTCCACCCCTCTGACGCCTATGGTGTAAAGTCTGTTTATGGTGTTGTTTCCAGCTCCTCCCACTCCCACTGCTAAGATTCTGGCTTTCCCTATTCCCAACCCAGTCAGTCTGTTTTCGAGTTTAGCGTGAAGTCTAGCTTCTTCTATTATACTGTCCAATTTACTACCTCCCCCTAAATCCTTCTCAGCCCAGTGTCTCTCCATAATTCTTTCTTTAACAAGTCTCTTATTGCATATCTTATTGCTTCACTTCTGTTTGGATAAAGCCCCTTCTCAACCAGCTCCTCTAGGCCTCTGAGATACGCTTCCGGAACTTGGATGGAGATGAGTCTCATGCCCTTCCCCTCTTCCATGATATCCGCCGCATACATGTATATCACGAGACAAATATAAACCTTCTGGTATAACACACATGCCAAAAATATGCACATATAGCAAGAGATATTTAATAAGTATTCCGATCATCGGGGAATCTCGGCTCTCTTCTGGCCATTGAATTCCAATGTGACACCAGAGACCGAATTCCTTCCCTTGGATCTCCCAATAGATCTCTCATGGCACGAACCATCATTCCATTTCTGTTTAAATAGGCCTTCCCTGTTAGTCTTTCCGATTTCCTGTGGAGTTCATCTTATGGTTCAAGAGCCATGTGCTTAAGAGACCTTCCTGTACTTCCTCTCTTCTCTTCTTTTTTCTTTGTGGATCTTAGTTTTATTTCCGTGTATGTACGTAGTACAGTGCGATAATCTCATTGCTATGCTATGAACACATTAGGACCTCACTGAGACCCTTAAATTCCTATTAGATCTAACGTCATCCAGAGCTAGACTCGATAGCATCACTGCATCCAATGGTACTTCTGACTCACCCACTCCTACCTTTATTGTTAGATTAAACTCTTTTTCAAATGATTTGACTAATTCTATGAATTCTACCCTGTCTAAGAAGTTGGTCACTCCCATGAAATTATCTCCTCCCATGTAGAATAGGAGAGAATCCCTATCTCTTAATTCCTCAGACAGAAAGACCTCTATCTCCCTCATTAAAGAAAAGGACTCGTATATAGAAGAAGAATCTGTTAGATTCCTGCTACTCTCTAAATCGAAGTGGGCTATCTGTATTTTACCATTTCCAAGTGAATCTACCTTCAGTTTACCTCTCCTACATGGATCCCTACTTCCACCTAGTGAATACAAAACCTCTGAAGCCCTCTTTTGTGCCTCTAACGGAGTTTCACCAGATGAGACTCCCATGCTAACTGTGAACGGATAAGTCGAACTGATCTGTTCCATGAAGGAATAGTGCTCCCTCTCTCCGATTCCGTTGCTCAATGCTAAAAGGCTATCCTCTCTGGCCCTAAAGACGAATCCTCCATGGGTAGAGAAGAGAGTCTGTATGTCCAGATAAAGTCTAGATTGTATTATTTGCAAGTCACTTTCTCTCTTGTGTTTCGGTTTGACAGTCCAAGGCCCGTAGTCATCTATTTGTATTGCAGTGAACTGTAGCATGGGCTTACTTTCGGGAAAGAGACTTAAATATATCTCGAGGATGGAGGGGTGTGAAGGTCTTCTTGAAGGTATTCGGTTGCACGATGAATAAAGTCGATGCCCAACTAATAGAATCACTAGCCAAGGCAGGAGGACACGAAGTAGTTCACAGTGAAGACGAAGCAGACCTAATTGTAATAAATTCGTGCGTGGTAAGAGAAGAAAGCGAGAAAAAAGCTCTCAGATACCTAGAAAGGATAAAGAAATGTTACAATGGGAAGAGAGTCATATTGACGGGTTGCCTACCATCAGCACTTCCGGAATTGGTTAGAGATACCGAGACTGTAAAACTGGACGAATTAGAGAAGGCATTTTCGAAGCTGTTCGGAGTCAAAGAAGCTAAAGTAGAGAGAGAAGTGAACTCGATTTCTCACCCAGTCCCTATAGCTAGGGGATGCTTAGGTAATTGTTCGTATTGCATAGTTAAGCTAGCTAGAGGAAGACTCAGGAGTTCTCCGATGGATGAAGTCATTAGCGAAGTAGAGAGGGCCTTATCGAGAGGGGCAAAAGAAATCCTATTGACTGCAGAAGACACAGCAGCATACGGCTTAGATTTAGGGGAGAATCTTCCGAGCCTATTGAGAGAGATGCTATCAACAATAGAGGAAGAGGAGTTCAGAATCAGAATTGGAATGATGACTCCAGGTTTAGCGAAGAGGATATACAGGGATCTATCTGAGATCTACGAGGATCCGAGGGTATACAAATTCCTACACCTGCCACTCCAGAGTGGAGACGATGGGATATTAAGAAAGATGAGGAGGAACTACTCTGTAAAGGACTATTTGGAGATAGTCAAGCATTTCAGGAGAAAATTCCCTGAGCTAAATCTAGCTACGGACATAATAGTGGGATTTCCAGGAGAAGGAGCCGAGGAATTCTCCAGAACTTTAGAAGCTTTGATGAAGTCAGAACCCGATAAAGTTCACGTGGCTAGATACTCACCTAGACCAAAAACTGAGGCCTATGAAATGAAACCTCCACCAGGAAGAGTAATTAAGAGTAGATCTAGGATCTTGCACAATCTAAGGATGAACTTAGGACTAAAGAGAAACTCCATGCTACTAGGAGAAAGATTTGAAGTACTTCTCACTTCCAAAGGAAAGAAAGGGGGACTAATAGGGAGAGCTCCGAACTACAAGCAAGTGATCCTAAGAGAAGGAGCTCTAGGAGAATTTTCGAGAGTCGAAGTAGTGGGATACACCCCAACTTATCTGAAGGGTGTCAGGGTTGAGTGATCCGATCTTCGAATTCAAGCCTAAGCACTTCCCACTATTGACTCAGAAAGAAATAATGAGAATTCTAAAAGAGGGGAAATTCAACCCGGATCTGGGATACACTGATCTCGAGGTCAAGGCTCATGTGTTAAACCACGATGGTGAAACTCATTCCGGCGAAGAAATACCTGTGAACAGAAGGGAGTTAGAGGTTGCACTCAGTAGGGGAAAGAGAGAAGACGTATACGTCCTAAAGAATGGAAAATTGTTCAAGCTTTCCTTTTTTAAAAATGGGAGGTACTACAGACTCTTAGACACAGGTGAAGCTCCAACTATAGAGATAAGTGGAATAAGGATGCACAGGACCAAGGGAATAGGACCTTGGAAGGACTCCGAGAGGAAGACGCTCTCTCTGAGACCTGGAAAGAAGCACCTAGACATATGCACTGGTTTGGGATACACTGCAATCAATGCCTTGAGATTTGGCTCTCAGGAAGTAATAACGATAGAGAAAGACGAGACCATTCTGGAGATAGCAGAACTAAATCCATGGTCTAGGGGTTTATCCTCCGAGAGGATAAAGATAAAGTTGGGAGATGCTACCGAATTAATTCGAGACTTGGAAGATAGTAGCTTCGACTCTGTGCTCTTGGATCCCCCTAGGATGGCTTTAGCTGGAGAACTATATTCGAGAGAGTTCTATCAGGAGATATTCAGAGTTCTTAAGACCGGAGGGAGACTCTTTCACTACACAGGAGATCCAGGGGGGAAGTACAGAGGGAAAGACATTCAGAGGGGAGTAATGGAGAGATTGAGAGTGGTTGGTTTCTCTTGCAGAAGAGACAGAGAAAACTACGGGATTCTAGCAATCAAAAGGTCAGAATTTTAGAGAACCATCCAAAATCAGATGTATGGTATATCCAAAGAACGCCATGAGGAAGAGGAAGAGAGTGGAGTTCAAGTTACCCCCGAGGATTATGGAAACGGGCAAAGAGAGGAGGGAATACACAAAGGAGAATCTTATGGAGTGAAAGATTCCTCTGTGTTTGGTCTTAGGAAGTACCTTCCAGGAGATATAAGCAATTCCCATTGAGAGAGGCCAGCTATAGAATCCCAAGTGCTTCACAAAGAAGGAGTGAGAAATTGAAGAGACAGATCCTAGATACAGGAGATACATGGCTCGCCTTATAGTGGAATCCTCTTTATCAAAGTCCGGAAGAACAGTCCCAAGTAAATAGAAGAGGAAACCAATTATCTCGAATTTAAGTTCCACTTCACCTATGATGGTAACTAGGATGAGATATATTGGTATAAAAAGCCAAAATCCAAATTCTAAGTGTTCTTTGAAGTTCATGGTTCTCACCTAATTGCTCATCAATCTTCATCGTTTAGTACATTACTTCTTTTCCTCCACTAGGTCTAAGACCACCATTCATCACTCGTCTGGAATCAAGCTAGAAGCACACTGCTCCTCGCAATACGGATGCATTGCTTTCTTCATTCAATTAGTCTCCGTGATTCGCGTGAGTTAACGAGTTCAACGTGCACTCTCTTCTACTCGTACTTTACTCCCATTCATTCTTCCCTCTTTACTCTAATTTCTGCGTTTCCCACGGTATTCAGACGAACTTCTACACCTTTATCAGATTCAGAATATTTGAAATCCCCTTTGCAATCATACTCTTCATTTTTTATAAATAGGGAGCAGGATCCAATGCTATTGGATGAGAAACTCAGTGGAACTTCATTTTCCAATAGTAATTCAACTGAGAAGTTTCCTACTCCAGAGATAAATAATTTTCCATCATCTTTCACTTTGAAGGAGGTGTTAAGGGACCCCGATCCAATTTCTAGCCTTAGATCCTTTATTTCCGCATTTCCATCGATTTCTCCCATCCCCAGTTCTATTTCAACTGATTCTGCCTTTGCTTCAGAGAAAGAGACTTTTCCTACACCTATTTTTATTGAAATTTCGTTTGAGGGATAAACTTCAATTGAACCACTGTTTCCAGTGAATTTAATCTGCTTTCCATCCCTTTCGACTGTAATTTCACCGCATACTCTTGTTGACCTGCTTTCTCCCAGCAATTTCACTTCTCCAACATTTAATTCTATGTTTATGCTCTTTTCACTGATATCCTCAATTTCTAGGCAATCTTCACTGGAACGATACGTTCTAGTTACTTTCAGTCCATTCCAATTTTCCCAGGATATGTGTATTCTCTCACTCCATGAGTGATTTCCCTTGTTTACCTCGAATTTCATTTCATCTATGTTGAAACTCGGGGAAAGGTAATAATACACAACTGGAGAGATTAGTCCTAAAATCAAAGAAGAAATAACAAGATATCCAAGAATTTCCCCCGATTTCATGCCAACACCTCCTGTAGGGCTGAGATTAGGAGGAAGAAGGACATGAGAAGGAGCACTACTATCGGGGAGAGAGCTGAGATTAGGGAAGCAATTACGTCTATTCCGTGAACTTCCCTCAGGGAGGAGACTACTACGAAGAGTTGCCATACCATAGACAAAGCTCCGAAGAAAATCAAGGAGATTATTGGTCCCAAAATCCCCAATGGTGAAAATAAGAAGATAGAAAGCGGTATTGGGAAAGTAGCAACCCAGGAGAATCCTATTGAAGACAAGGTGTCTGAAAAAGACCCTTTTCCTCCTAAAATAACTGCGAACACGTGGGAGGACACTGACCAAATTGCCCAAGAGATGAATCCCAGTGCTAAGAAGAGGAGCACGGATATGGAAATAGAGAACCACATGGCGTTGCCTACTACACTCTCTATTAGTTCAATTCTAAGAAACTCAGAAGGAATGGAAATCTTCCTAAGGCTAATCAGAGTAGATGAGGACAAACTAAACCCTATTGTCCCAGAGAAAATCGAAACGAATAGCAGGGAAAGTCTAATCCCTTCTCCTTCAGTCAACCATATCCTAGCTCTCTTCTCTGGCCTTAATAGTATCTCTCCCAATTCCTCGATCTTCACTCAAGACCCCAATTTGGGAAATCCTACACAATATAAAACATTTCTTCTCCAGGCCTAGATAGGACTGAGCGGATCCAAACTGCGATGGGTGAGTGCAATCTATCTGTAAAAGACGCGAGACCCAACCCTAAAGCGATTGCCAGTTCTTCGGTCAACGAACCCAAGTAATAGAAAATCCACAAAGCAGTTACCGTGCAGAGCAAATTCAAAGCTATTGCAATTCTCTCTTCGCTTGTCAGATCATTTTCCGAAGTTATCTCATCCCTGATTTGGATTAGAGTCCATAGAATAGCACAGAGCATTCCTATTATCAGAGGCAAGGGAATCACCCGAATCGAACGGAAACAAACAGAGTGATGCCGGGGTTGGTCACTGCTCATCGCTCCCGCAAGTACTCTGGAAGTCGCTCAAATGAGCAAATTGAGTACCAAACCCCGGCACTAGTAAATTCGATAAAACAGTCATTTAAAACTTATTGGGAATTTTCGGGACGATTTTAGGGTGAAAAGGGTCAGTCATTGGCCTCTTCGTCGAACGGCGTAACTACCTTCTCTAAGTCGCACTCCCGTGGCACGCCATTTTCGTCGTAGGTGTACTCCCTGATTAATACTATCTTCGGTTTAGGAACGTTCGTTTCCGCAACAACCCATGGAGTGAAAACGAGGAGCCAGTTATACAAATCCCTCTCTCCCTTTGTGTTCTTGTAGTATGGACAAACGTATCCGTCATTTCTCAAGGATCTCAACGTAGCCTCTACAAATATCTTAGCCTCTTTCCCCTTGGTTTGAATTTCCAAGTCAACTAGGTCCTTGGGCGTTTTCCCTGTTCCAGAAACCAGTACTTCGTCTCCACTCTCAAGGTTCTTGAGGCGCACGAACCACTTCTTCACGTCTTTACCTCCCTTTTCACTCCTTAATAAAACTACCTCTTAGAGCAGCCAATAGAAAACCGAAATATTCTGGTCCTTTTTTCTCATCTTCTTTATGTCTTCTTCATCAAGTAATTTCTCTAGACCCACTGAGACTATTTGTGTTTGCGCCACTTCCATTGTTAAAATGTGTTCTGGATTGTTAATGAGATCTCGCAATGTCTGCAAATCCACATATATTCTCCCCATATATTCGAAGTAGTCGTCGAGATTCTCTAGTTCGGGGATATTCTATTACTCTATAACCAAGTGATAAGCAAGTTCATCTTCTATCCATCAAAAATTCTACGAATCCTAAATCCGTTCTTTTCAGCTCTTGAAAGATAGACTTCCACACGACCTCGAAGTTCCTTCCTCGTGATGAAATGCGATGGCCATACCAATGTATAGGTCTCCTATTCGTCATATCGCAGATATGGTTCTATCTCGGAAAGCAGTTTGCCCCCCACTCTTTTTGATCTTCACTACTACTACACCCCTCACTACTTCTGGGTTACTCTCCTAAGAACTACGCTCGTTTCTTCATTTCCAACTGTAACTTCCACCTTCTATTGAGAAGCAATTTAAGAGATCTTCAACTTTATTCCAATGACTTTCTCTATTGCATCTAAACTTCGTCCTTTTGTGTCACTTCGGTAAGCCTGAACTTACACATCATATGAACTTCGCAGTGTAAGCGTGAAGAAGAGATTACCTAGGAAGATAAAGAAAAAATGGAACGAACAGTGTTTTTAACCCCAATGGATTGAGAATTACAGCCTTTGAAAGGTTAAAATTGGATGGAGCCCCGGGCGGGATTCGAACCCGCGACCTGGTGATTACAAGTCACCCGCTCTACCGGGCTGAGCTACCGGGGCTCGTATTTGTTGAGGACTTCTATCCCTGGAAGGGGAACTCCTGATAAGAGTGTGGTACTAGCTCCCCCTCCTGTACTAACGTGATTTATTCTTTTCTCTAGCCCGAGCATTTTCACTGCAGCTACTAGATGCCCCCCTCCTATTACAGTAAAACCCTCGGTCCTCGCCATAGCCCTCAGGATCATTTCAGTCCCTATCGCAAATTGTGGGACTTCAAACATCCCTGCAGGACCGTTAGCCACTATCGTCTTAGAGCTCATGATCTCCTCTGAGTACTTCTCAGCAGTGCCTATTCCTATGTCTAGTATTCTACCTTTGGGTGGAACCTCCTTAATTGAGATATCGATTCTTTCTCCTCCAATTTCAACACCGAAGTCCTCCGGAAGTACTATTTTTTCCTTAAATCTACTGAGAATACTTCTAGCTTTTTCTATTAGGGTATTGTCCTTCTTTTTTATCAATTCTTCGTTCTCCTTACCTAGATTCACTCCCTTGGCCAAGAGGAATAAGTTAGCCACTAACCCAGTAAGCAGTACTTTATCGGCAATTCCCCTCTCTAGTGAGTTCTCTATGGTATTGAGAGCATCTTCTAATTTAGCTCCACCCAGAACGAATATAGATGGTCTACCTGGGTCCCTGAGCCTTTCCACTAGGGAATGATATTCCTTTTCCATGAGCCTACCTGCATAGGACGGGATGACCGGAGGAAACCCTATTATGGAGGCGTGTGGCCTATGGGCAGCGGCGAAGGCATCGTTTACGTATACATCGGAAACTCTAGAGAGCTTTCTCACCATGACACATCTAGAGTGTTCCTCTGGACTCCGCTTCAAAGTCTCCTCAGAATAGAATCTAACGTTTTCCAACATTATTGCATCACCTTCATCCAAGGAAACTATGGATTCCCTCGCGTATTTACCGAAAATGTCTTCTATGTACTCTATTTCGAATCCCAGCAATTTAGAGAAGAGCACAGCGTGCTTCTTTGTAGTGGTGAAGTCTCTAGCGCCAGGTCTGCTTTGATGAGCCATGATTACTACCTTGGCCCTCTTCTCCAATAACTCTCTGATGGTGGGCAAGTGTGATCGAAATCTCTCGTCGTCGAGTATTTCACCAGTTTCTGGATTTATGGGAGAATTCACGTCAACTCTTAGAATAACGACTTTTCCTTTTGGATCTAGGTGATCCAGAGTCTTCAATGCAAGCCCCCTATCAACTAATCGAAGTATTTTATTATTTTTTCAGTTTTCTTCTCTCGATGCCTTCCACTAGATGAACTTCGAATAAGCTTCAATCAGTTCTAAAGCCTTCTCTTTAGGATTTTTACTCTTTACAAATGAGGAAGAAACTAGTACTCCATCCATTCCTATTTCCATGGCCCTCTCAACGTCTTCTCCGGAGGATATACCTGCACCACAAAGTATTCTAATTTTGAACTCTTTCAGTTGTAGTGTTCTCTCTAGCAGCTCCGGTTTTGCTTTAGAGACGGAAATTCCGGTACCTATTAACTCGGGAGGCTCCACTGCTATGAAATCCGGTGAGAGTTTAGAGATCATTGAAGCTATCAACTCGTCCTCTGCGCAGACTATGCTAGTCAGTCCTAGATCCTTCAAGGTGAGGACACCCTCTTTTATGGAGGAAATCTTAAGTTTTCTCTCGGAGTGATTCAATAAGCTGCCAGAAACTCCAGCTTCTTTTAGAGAGAGAGGAGAGACCGATCCAGTGTAAGCCCCTTTCACAGGATCCACGTGCTGAGAGAATACTTCTAAGTTCCTAGTCTCCCTAATTATCGTGGGTATGTCCAAGTACTGGGGTGAGACAGAGATCTTGACTCCAAATTCCTCTCCAATCTCATCTAAATATCTCGATAGTCTCAGAGCACCCTTGCCTATTGCCTCAGGATATGCCTTGTAGTTGAACAGTATCATTGCCATCACCATATCAGCTCGGATTCCCTATTGGTTTCCAATCCCCTTTTTATTTCAAGGGCAATTCTCCTACCTGTGCTCATTGGCTCGTTGTATTTCACCCAGGTGTAGGGGGAGCCCCAGACGTATAAAGAGGTCCCTGCAACGATTCTGGCCGATATCTCAAAGACGTAGAATTCCAATCCATCGGTGCATACAGTCTCTAGACAGAATGGACCTATCATCCCTGGGTAGAATAACTCCTTAGATTTTTTGACCACTCTCTCCCCCATTTCAAAAACCTCTGGCAGAAGGGACTCTCTCAGAATCACAGGTATATTTCCAGTGACAACGTAAGTGGGCGAGAAGTATTTCTCCCAGTCCGGAATTCTGGTCAAACCATCTACGTTGCTCTCATATCTTATGTCGGAACCAGTGAACTCTATCTCGTCATTTAACGGAGAATAGAAGTAATGTAGGTAAAATCTAGTCCCCACTACATATTCCTGGATTACGTGAGGCTCTTTCTCCCTACCTCTTATTTTGTCCCAGTACTCCTCCTCGCTACTTGCTAGGAAGAAGTCCCTACCACCCTTTGCGCCGAAGAACTTGACTATCACAGGACCATCAATTTCATCAGGTTTTACTTCTCTCGGCATTTTCAATCCAGAAGACGTCAACCATTCTCTTTCCTTTCTTCTATCTGATTCCCATTCCAATACTAACCTATTTCCAAAGCATGGAACCTCTAACTTATCCAATATGTTTTTTGGGCCTATGTATTCTACGAAAGAACCGTGAGGGATTAACACGCAGTTTCTCTCTATCAATTCGTCCTGAACTTCACTTGAAAGTATGTCTTTGAAATTTTCTACGAATAAAGTAAAGTTAGCCACATTGAAATTTCTATAGAGCTTCTCTCTATCCTTTGTTGTTATTAAAAGGGTGTCAAATCCTTCTTGCCTTGCACCGTGCAGTATTTGCAGGGCGGAGTGAGACGCTATAGTTCCTATGGTGATCTCTCCTCCATAGGACTCGAGTATCTCTTTTATCCTCTCTTGGCTTATCAATCAGCTCCCCTAGCTTGGATGAAGATTCAGGTATTTTACCCTTGCCGAACTTGGCCTATAGGGATACACTAAGTAGTCATGTAAATTTGGGCCAACAGAAGACTAATAAGAGATAAATAAACAGGAGAATCGGGTATAGTGTTAGGTCACAAATTGGTAATTGGCGGGCCCGCCGGGATTCGAACCCGGGGCATCTGGCTCCGAAGGCCAGCGCTCTATCCTGGCTGAGCTACGGGCCCGTAATTTTTATCTCCGAAACACCTAGGTAAATTTTTCCATGGTGATTTGCATGAAGGCAATAGTTTGTGGAAGCTCATCCCACCTAAAAGAGCTGAGAAAAGCCCAGGAATTTTTATCAGAGTTGGGTTATGAGGTGATAGACCAATTTGACTTAAATTACACTGGAAAATTATTTTCTCCAAGAGATTTGGAAGAAATACACTCGATAGTGAGACATGACATATCTAAAGTATTGGAGGCAGATATAGTGTTTTTGTTAGCCGAAAACCCCTCTTGGGGAGCGGCCATTGAGGCAATGATAGCGAAACAACTAGGAAAAAAGTCGTACTCATGCTAAAGAAGGAAAGGAGAAGAGAACTAGGAAGTCCATGGCCTTTCGTAATTTCAGATGAAATCCTTGAGTATTAGGCTTAGTATACATCCGGAAGCGAGACCGGGAATTGCCGGCAATCCCCTTCTGTATCTGTTCAGGTAGACTGTTACTAGAAGTCCAATCAAAGACAGGAACATGGCTAATAGAGAGCACTTCAGCCCACAGTACATTCTCATGGAGACGAAGAAAGAGGCAGGAAAAACTAGGTCTCCACCTCCTAAGCCAGCTACGTCATCTCCAATGGGGATCAGAAAAGCGGGAACAAATCCACTTCGTTCTCTCATTTCTTCGAACATGTATATCATGTGCTTGGTCCAGAACACTGCTATGACGTCGTATATTGCTAGGAGGACCAGTAGTACTGTGAGCACACCTATGCTGAACATCACACCTAGGTTTAGGCTTATTCCAACCAAAGCGAGCAATAAGCCAGTGTTACTCAAAACTAGGTTGAATTTCCTAACAGTTAAAATCCCGACGATTATGGATAAAATTGAACTAATACTTAAATCCAAACCTAAGAACAAACTCAGTAGAAGGAAGACACCGACTGAGATGGCAAAGAAGTATAGAACCCTTATGGAGGAGGGGAACTTACGCATCAGATATATAGTGATTGCTGTGACTACCAATATCAACACGAGCACGTTCACGGCCTGACTCAAGTCGTCGGAAGTCTCCATTCCACTTGGCACCTCCTCCGGAGCCAGAGAGATAGAGAGAATGGATCCAGAAATCCAAAGAAGTATTAGGAGGAAGTCAGCTCTCATCCTCATGGTTTCCCCTATGGAAAGGAAACGAATAAAAGTTTTTCACCCAGTCAACTCTCACATTTGAAGAGGAGATTGAAATGGTAGTTAAACCACATAGCTTGGAGTTCAGGATTCTGAAGGAGCTATCGAGAGACATGCCACTCACTCCAGACGAATTGTCCTGTAGACTAAAAGTCAAGAAGGAAGTCGTACTAGGAACTCTGATTAAGATGAAAATGAGGGGATTGGTGAAAAACAATGGAGACAGATATTTCCTTAACTACATGAGGAGACTAAGTTACATTGGAGTTAACGAGAAACAAAAGGTACCTGTAAAGAAAGAGAAAGTGAAGAAAAAGGATTCGGACAACAACAAGGGAGGAGATGCTGAATACATTTAGATCCACGGGCAGTCGACAATTCTTATTAAGACGTCTTTCTCATCCTTCTGAGAAATCTCTAGAACTAAGTATCTTCCATCTATTACAGCTCCAGGATTAAATACTTCCACATTCCCTATGAGGTCTCTCCCAGGAGATTCGTGTATGTGTCCACATATTCCAAGGGAAATTCTATCGCTGTTTTCTAGATAGAGTCTCCTTACAGCTTCACTTCCTACATGACCTCTGTAAGACAGGTCTAGGGAAGTCATCCTTGGAGCATCGTGTGTTAGGAGAATCACTCTGCTTTGTCTACTCACAGAGTTAAGAGAGGCTCTTCCGAGGAGGTACAACTCTTCCTCTGAGATTTCAAATGGTGTTGAAAAGGGAGTGGGAGTTGACCCTCCTATTCCACAGATCTCGAATTCCCCTATTGTGAAACTACTACCGTGTAGTCCGATACCTGGGAGTTCCTCTATTACATCAACTAGCCTGGGATCGTCGCAATTTCCGAACACGAATAGGGTATTCTCGCTAACTCCTAGTATCTCGTTCAGTAGATCCTCTACTTGTTCTACACTACCTTTGTTTGTTAGGTCTCCTGCCACTATTATAGAGTCAGGGGAATACTCTGATATTTTATTTAGGACTTCGTTCAGCCTATCGCTATCAGCATGGACGTCACTAATTACCCCAACTATCAAGTGAGGGATCACTCGCTTAGTTTCTTTATTAACTCTCTAATTCTGGATTGTATCTCCTCTAATTCGGATATTATTGCTTGTCTCTCCTCATAGAGTATCTGGCCCAGAAGTCCCTCTATATCACTCATTAATTCGTGCTTGCTCTCGGTCAAAGCTCTAACTTTTCTCCTTATGGGAACTATCCCAGCACCAGTGGTTTCAGGAATCGGTGCAGGCCTCTCCACTGTTGGTTCTGGGGCTGGCGGCACCCTAACTGGTTCTGGGGTAGGCCCTGGTTTAGATACTTCTGCAGGTTTTTCTTCCTTAACTAATGGTTTAAGCTTTACTCCCGGTTTGTACATTTTTCTTTGACAGTCTTTACATACTAAAACCATTTTTCCATCGATAACGGCCTGTTCAGGTCTCCCTATGATTTCTCTACCGCACACCGCGCACGTGGGCAAACTCACTCCCTCCAGGAGTATCCCTCTCTTATCCCATGTTATATATCTTTCCGCCACTCTGTAATCTCATCTTGATATGCATGTAATTCCAGCATCGTAAGCCTTATAATACGGTATAGCGTATAGGGTTGAGCGAAGGGGTGGAGATGTTCCTCAACGAGAAGGCTTGCAGGATAATAATAGCACTGAGAGAACTTGGGGAGGCGAATATATCCGAAGTAGCTAGGGTTGCTGGGGCAAACGTTGGGCATACCTCGAACACCCTTACTAAAGCAATATTAAGGGGTTACGTAATAAGAGAGAGAACGGACCGGGGTATAGTCCACAGGTTGACTGAGAAAGGAAGGAGAATGGCAGAAGTATTGGAAGAAACACTAAGAAAAATCGAGTCAATAGAATCTGAGGAGTTATGAAACATTAGAATAGAGGTGTTAGGACATGATTTCCGGTCGGGGGGGGCATTTAGTTAATGTGCTATTAGTGTTACTGACCCTCTCTTGGACTCTATCCGGAGTGAGCTATGCTGAGAGGGAGGAACCTAAGTATAGAGTGATAGTACAACTAGTAGAAGAAGAAGGAGACCAATTTAGGGGAGTAGGTCGATCTGTGGCCTTGTTCTCTGACTCCGTCATAGAGGAACTGAGCATAGTGAACTCTGTTGTCATGGAACTGACTCCTAGAGAAATAGAAGAGATATCGAGACTCCCTGGAGTGAAAAGCATCCAAATAGACAGGATAGTTTACTTAATGGGAGATGGAGAGGGCATAGCAGGTAACGTGGGAGCAGAGCCAATGTGGCAACTCGGCTATTACGGAGAGGGAGTCAAAGTATGTGTCATAGACTCCGGTATATATCCAGTAGATGATGCGCTTGGAGAGAACAAGATAGTTGAGTGGAGGAAATTCCATAAGGAGGCTCCAAGACCGACTTCCATAACACATGGTAACTACGTTTCTAGGATAATAGCAGCTAATGGGACTATAATGGGAATCGCCCCAAAGGCAGTACTACTCGATGCTCAGGCATTTGATCCGAGAAGCAATACTGGATATGAGTCTAATGTAATAAAGGCCATAGAGTGGTGCGTATCTCAGGGAGCAGACATCATAAACATGAGTTTTGGAATTCCATCGACGCCATACAATATAGATGACGTGCCAGATCTCCCAGATGGAGAAGATTTGATGTCTAGAGCAGTAGAAGAAGCAGTAAAGAATGGGGCCATAGTTGTAGTCTCGGCAGGAAACTACGGACCAGGAAAGGGAACACTGACAACTCCTGGTTGCAGTGAATATGCCATAACTGTGGGAGCAACTTATGGATCAAATATCTGGGATGGGAGCAGCAGGGGCCCTAATTCAAAAGGTTATCCAAAGCCAGAGATAGTAGCTCCCGGAGTAGGACTCCCTTCGGAATACACTCCAACAGGAGGAACGAGTTTCTCAGCCCCTCACGTATCTGGAGCAGCAGCTTTGATACTCGAGGCATATTATAAGGAGTATGGGAATAAACTAGATCAAATCGAGATGAAATCAATCTTAGTAGCCAATTCGATAGACATAGGATTGGATCCTCTCTCATATGGGGCGGGAATGCTCCATGTCCATAATTCCTATTCCTCAAAGCTATTGATCAAGGAGAACCCAGTGCTAATATATGGATCCAAAGGGGAAGCCGTGAAAAAGAAAATAAAGATAGAAAACCTGAGGAGACATAGGGTAGATCTAGTACCCTCTGCATTCGATTTAGTAAACATCTATGATCCAAATGAACTAATAGAGGGGGAAGTAGAGGAGAGAACTATTTCCATACCACCAGGGGATCTCTCCTATATGCATCTCAAGTTAGACGTACCAGAGGAAGTTGAGCCCGGAATTTACATGGGGATGGTATCCCTACGTCAGGACATAGCTAGCATAGAACTCTCGAATGGGGAGGGCACCCTGAGAGAACAGGAGATTGAAATGGATCTGAATGGAGATTCAGACACTTCAGATGAAATAGAGTTTCACCTGTACTATGATAGGTTAGATGTGGACTTCAAGGACAACGGTGAAGACGACGGAATAATAGAATACTCTGGACTGAGGAACATGGAGAGCTTCTCATTGGGGAGCCCAGGACAAGGGTATTTGGTGGAGTTCAGGGGGAACTCGCTTTCAATTCTCATAACTTCTAAGGTTTTGGTCTCCTTGGTTATCCCCATGGATTTAACTAAGAACCAGGAAACACTCTCAAACACTATAAAATACGAGCTAGGGGAGAGAGTCTCGGACAATTTGGGGGATTTCCACTATTATCCACTGAAAGTTGGACCCTCCACTAGAGATCTGAGAACGTCTTTGTTCTCATTCAGGGAGTGTGATTACACAGAGGACATTGAGCTATATCTTTTCGACTACATGGGGAATTTAGTAGATAGAGAAGGCACATATGGAACTTGTTCAGCCACAATGGTTACTCAAAAGGAACCTTCGCCGACTTTTTGGACAGTTGCAGTACACCTAAAAGATAAGTCCGGAGATGAGGAGGAATACACACTGAATGTAATGACAGATAACCTAGTCTACGTGGATCCAGACAAATGGGAGGCTCTAGCAACAATTACTAACCCGGTAACCTCTAAGAACTTCTCTATACAGAGAATCAAGGAGATCTCGAATGTCACGCTCAGGGGAGAATTCATTAGTAGCTTAGATGAACACTCCCTCTCATCGACAATGAATAGTGATTACGATCTATGTGAACTAGGAGTAAAAGCCCAAGACTATGCTTGTCTCTTGAAAGACGGGACTACAGTAGATTACCAAGACGGAGAAGACATAATACTCCCTGCAGCTCAGTTCTTGGAAGTAGAGCTGACTTGGTCCGATGAGAGCCAAGACTTAGACCTAGAGGTTTGGGTCTGGTATGACGTAAATGGAGATGGAACTTACGTGACCGACAGTGGAGAAGTGGATTACGACGAGATATTCTTCGCCGGAGGATCCTATCATTCCATTGGAAACGAGGAGAAAGTGAGAATCTATTTACCACAATACGAGATGGTGTACTTGGACGGTTCATTTTTCAAGGAACCAACCGACATCGAAATAGACGTCCTGTCATATGACTTAACCTCAACCGTTAGCTTTCAACTCAGATACGGATTCCTTTCCTACTTGGAGGAAGACACCTTTTCGTTTACATCTCAAGATTCAGAGTGGGATCCAAGTCTTCCCGGATACAGGATAATTCCAGCTAGAGGACAATTTAAAGCATCTATAGACATAAAGGAATCTGGAAGAGAGGGAAGAATCTGCGGGTATAAGGAGTACGAAGTGTCTCTGCCAGAAATTGATGTTCTGGGCAACGACCACCACCTACAGAATCACAGAGAGTTCGAGTTAGATTGGCTTCCTTCAGAAGGTCCATCACAATTCTACGTCGGATACATCTCAGAAGAAAACATAGGAGAGGACTTGAACCAAGACGGAGATACTGATGACACCTTTGGAATCCTCATGAACAGGGAGGACGAGAAGGAGATATACATCGGAGTGGACGAGGAAGCTGAGACTTGGCAGTTCTCCAGAGAGGATTCCCTCACAAAGGGATCGATCTTCTACTTGAGTGGCGAAATTCCATATCACGTATTAGAACTCGAACCAGGGAAAGTCACCATAGGATATAGGGTATTCGAGGTTCCTGTCTACACCCTTCTGGAGGAATCTTGGCTCACTCTCCTAGAGAGGGAAATGATAATAGACCATGGACACTTCTTGGAGAATTCAGTCGAGATTCAGAATGTTTTTGACACTAGAGAGGACTTCACCGTCAACTTCTCAGGGATAGGATTTAATGCTACCTCTTGGGTCAGTTTCCTCTCTGGAAATACTGTAACTCTTGATCCAGGAGCGTCTCATACTTTCCCAATCCAAGTGGAGGTTCCCGTGTACACTCCTCCGGGGAATTACACAATAGAGTTCTACTCAGAGGTAAACGGAGAGAGAGCCTCCGACATACTCAAAGTCGTGGTGTCAGAGTCCATTGAACTAGAGATAATTCCTG
>Ga0164318_10000737_pt1 | contig 26571 bp, 15 predicted proteins | sample GuaBasSedimGuay9_FD_113734 | JGI IMG/M metagenome (GOLD analysis project Ga0164318, IMG submission 113734) | Subseafloor sediment microbial communities from Guaymas Basin, Gulf of California, Mexico - Guay9, Core 4571-4, 0-3 cm | ecosystem: Environmental > Aquatic > Marine > Hydrothermal vents...
AATTGGCATTTTTTAAGAGGATTGACATCTGTTTTAGTTTTTAAATTAGGGAAGTGCTCTGTTTTTTTCTTCCCATTGTTTTCTTTTCTAAGATGGTAATTTTAATATTTGTTTAAAGGCAGTCGGTAACGCCTTCTTCCATCAAAAGCGCACAACGCGTTGGCCACTGCCCCGGCAGTAGGTACAAGCCCGATTTCGCCAATTCCTTTGGCGCCATAAGGACCAACGGGGTCAGGGACTTCAATGCCTTTGACGACAATCTCTGGCGTTTCGTGTGCTCGCAATATTCCCAGCTTACGATATTTATCATGAACAAGGTATCCATCTTTCATGGGAAGGTCTTCTGAAAGTGCGTAACCAAGCCCCATGGCCACGGCACCTTCAATTTGGCCTTCAAACAGCATAGGATTCATAATTTTCCCGGCATCATGTGCTGCCACCAGCTTTTCTATTTCTCCCTTGTCGTTAACAACGCACAACTGGGCTGCATAACCATACGAATAGTGAATTTTAGGGTCTTCAACCTTGTCGGTTGGCTTGTTAGTCCAATCGCATACATATTGTCCGCTGTAAGTTTTTCCTGCCAACTGCTCCAGGGCATATTTTTTCAAATCTTGTTTTAATGCTCGTGATGCGTTAATGGTAGCCAGTCCCACCAAAGCAGTGGCTCTTGATGAAGTAGTCATGCCGGTTTTTATGGCAGCATCGGTGTCGATTGTCACTTCAATGGCATCGGGGTCAATACCTGTTTCTTCACACAACGTTTGCATTGCCATATTGTTAACACCTTGTCCCATTTCGGTCCACCCATGGTTAAGTTTGACTTTGCCACCTTGCAAAATCTCGATTTTAACTTTTGATTCATCTACCATGCCGTTACCAACGCCGGAATTTTTTATTCCTGCGGCTATTCCTGCATATTTTGATTGGTAAAAATCATCTTTCAGGGCTTCAAGACATGCCCGAATACCCACGCCAAAAACACGTTGACCTGTAGAAGTGGTTAGCCCGTCAATCAATGCATTGTCCCAGCGGAATTGCCACCGGTCGAAACCGCCCTGCTTGCAAATGTCATCAATACACACTTCCAGTGCGAAAGTTACCTGGTTAGCACCAAAGCCCCGCATGGCACCACAAGGCACATTGTTGGTATAAATAGTGCGAGCCACCATGGAGACACCGGGAATGTAATAGCCACCTGCAGCATGTCCGGCCACTCTCTCCAGCACTTTCATGCCAACCGATGCATAAGCTCCTGTATCGCCATAGGCCTCTAATCGTAATGCGGTAAGCTTGCCGTTTTCGTCGGCGCCTACTTCCATGTCTATGATAACGGGATGGCGTTTCGGGTGCATACGAATAGACTCTTCGCGAGTGAGGGTAATTTTAACAGGTTTCTGCAACAGGAAAGCAAACAAAGAGGTGTGTCCCTGAATCGTTAAGTCCTCTTTGCCACCAAAACCACCCCCGTTGGGAACCAGTATCACGTGAACTTTTTCAACGGGCAATCCTAATATCATGGCAACCTGCCGCTGGTCTTCATAAATTCCCTGACTTTGACTGTACAACAGCACGCCGCCTTCATCGTTGGGTAACGCGAGGGCTGCTTCCTTTTCTAAAAACCCATGTTCAATGCGCTGCGTTTCATATCTTCCTTTAGAAATATATTTTGCCTCTTTAATCGCCTTTTTCGAATCGCCAATGGTAACTCTGACAGTATCAAAATTATTGGGACGTTCAGGGTGAACCCGTTCTCCATCAATGGCTTCAAACATATTAGTAACAGGTTTGTAAACCTCGTATTCAATTTTAATTAAATCAACGGCTTTTCTGGCTATCTCATCACTATCAGCTACCACACCGGCAATCACATCACCAATATAATGGGTTGTTTCACCTTCGCCAATCATCACCGACCAATCCTGTAAGATAAGTCCGACTTTTTTCTCCCCCGGAATATCTTTGGATGTAAATACCCTGTGAACACCTTCTAAAGCTTCTGCTTCTGAAGTGTCAATTTTTAAAATTTTGGCTTTGGGATAATCGCTAAATTTAAGTGCGCCAAACAGCATACCCTCCACCGAAAGGTCATCTACGTACTTCTTTATTCCCAAAGCTGCATCAAGGGCTTTGTATTTTGGTTGCGCAACGCCAATCTTTCCAGAAGTTTTTCTGACTTCCAAATGAGCATGGTTTCTGAGGGCTTCGGCAGCAGCCATGGCGCCATTTTCAATCTTTTTATATCCTGTGCATCGGCATACATGGGGTTTAAAAGCTTTTCTTAGTTCCTCTATGGTTGGATTTGGATTTTTTTCAAGCAACACTTTGGTGGTAGTGATAAATCCGGGCGTACAAAATCCGCATTGAACGGCGCCCTCGTTCACCATGGTAGTGGCAATGGTTTCCTTAATATACTTAGGAAAGCCTTCCATGGTGAGTACTGTAGCATCCTGCAACCCCCCCATTTTGACTACACACGATAATTTTGCCTTACCGTTAATTTCAACCGTGCAGGCACCACATGCAGCCTGGCCTGAACAACCGTCTTTTACCGAAGTAATTCCAAGGTCGTTACGTAAATAGTTAAGAAGCGTATAATTTTCATCACCCTTGTAAGTTATTTCTTTGCCATTTAGATTGAAATTTATCATAATATTAATTTTTGGAGTTCAGCTAAATTGTGAATAGCATCAGGTATCGAAATAATCTGCTGAACGGCATTCAGGTCTTTTAAGCCGCTGCCTGTAAGCAATACTACATTTTTACTGCCGGGGGTTAATCTGTTATTTTTCAGATAATCAAGATATCCTGCAAAAGCAGTGGCCGCGGCAGGTTCGGAAAATAATCCTGTATTTTCAGAAAGTTTTTTGGAAGCTGTCAAAATGGCTTTATCATCAACCGACAGCACCTCACCATGATATTTTAAAAGAAATTGTTTTGCCATAAAAAAGTTACGTGGGATATCCACGGAGATAGAATCAGCTATGGTGTTGCCGGGTTTAAATTGTAGGTTTTCGCTATAAACATTATTAATGAGGTTATTGCTGCCGCTTGATTGAACCGCCACCACTACCGGCATCTTATCAGTAAATCCAAGCTCAAGCAAGTCTTCAAATCCTTTGTAAATACCTGAGAGGATAACACCGTCGCCCACAGGAACAAAAATTTTATCGGGAATCTGTTCATTCATCTGATCAAACAATTCAAAAGAAGCACTTTTTTTTCCTTCGATGGTGAGTGGGTTGAATGCGGTGTTTCGGTTGTACCAACCAAATTTCCGGGTTGCTTCTACACTTAGGTCAAAAGCATCGTCATAAGTTCCTTTTACGGGAACAATTTTAGCGCCGTACATAATAATCTGAGTAAGCTTAGCGATGGGTGCTTTTTCCGGTACCAGTACAATGGCTTTTTGTCCTGATGAAGCACAAATACCGGCTAATGATGAACCCGCGTTACCAGTAGATGCCGTTATGATGACATCAAAATTTCTTTCTTTGGCAAAAGCTGCCACCAAGATAGATGCCCTATCTTTAAATGAGTAGGTGGGATTTTGAGAATCATCTTTTAAATAGAGTTCCGAACCGAGGTTCTTGGCATCAAGTTCGGTTTTTTTATACAATGGTGTTTGTCCAACATGCAAAGGCGGAAAACTATCCAAATTTTCAACAGGATATAAATCTAAAAATTCACTATTTTTTAGAGATTTAAAAGTAGTATGCTTTTTTTTAATCTCGTTATAATGATAACGGACTTTTAACACACCTTTGGGAGGTTCTTCAGGATTTTGATTCCTGCTACAGTCAGGACACAAATAACGTAATTCGGTGTCGTTGAACACCTGCCCGCAATCGGTGCATTGATAGTTAAATTTATTGCTGTCAGGATTCATAAGCGATATAGCTTTAAAAAATCAAACTTAATCAAGATCAACGAAAAACCTATCGTTAGATTTATGGTAACACAAAAATAAGCAAATACCAACAGAGTCTATGTTCTTTTGATATTTGCTTATTAGAAATTGATTTATAATTCTTTTAACAATCCAACCCGGTCGTTAAATTCCATAATAAGCTCATCCCAAACTTTAACCTGATTGAAAAGTTTAGACCATATTTCGCGGTCGTACCAGAGGGTGTTCAGGTCTTCGACCTCTTTGGCCTGTTGTTCAACCCAGGTAAAGTATTTCAGGTTATGAATGGCCTTTTTATCCTGATAACCCAACTCGCGCATGTTGTCGGTTCGTTGTCCCAAAATACAACTCGAGTAGTCAGCAGCAGCATCGTAGGCCGTGTAGATTCCTCTTTCTTGTTCCAGCTCTATTAAACGCGATTGATACATATCAATCGAATCAGTGGCTACGGTCACAATCATATCATCGCCGGTCATTTCGTAATATTTGGCCGTTTTAATGGCGCTAAGCAGGTTGGCGATGGAGGAGATTCCCATCAATGGTAACGTGGCGATCAGCTCATCATCAAACCCTAAGGAACGCAAATATTTTTGGCCTTCAGGATCGTTAAACAAGCGCAATAAACGCATAGTATCCTCGTCGTCGATAGCGGAAACGGTATCAGTATTTTTGGAATTGTGAATCCATGGTACGTGTTTGTCGCCAATACCTTCGATTCGGTGAGCGCCAAACCCGTTTCTTAAAAGGGTAGGGCACTGTAATGCCTCCGAGGCCACCACTTTAATATGAGGGGCAAGCGTGCGCAGGTAATCGCCGGCGGCTATGGTTCCGGCTGAGCCTGTGGCTGACACGTAAGCTGCCAGTTGTGTTTTTTTATCTTTTGTTAATTCAAAAATTTCTTCAATGGCCTGGCCGGTAATGTTGTAATGCCATGCAGCATTGCCAAACTCATCAAACTGATTGAATATGACCACATCATCTCTGGTGCGTTTCAGCTCCCAGCATTTGTCATAAATCTCCTTTACGTTTGATTCGCTTCCGGGCGTGGCTATCACGGTAGATTTTACCACGTTCCGTAACCAATCAAATCGTTCCTGACTCATTTCCCGGGGAAGAATGGCGATTGGTTCTGTTCCCATAAGGCGGCTGTCGAAAGCACCACCGCGACAGTAATTCCCCGTGGAAGGCCAAACTGCTTTGTGATAAGTAGGGTCAAATTCGCCGGTTATAATTCGTGGTGCAAGACATCCATAAGCGGCACCTACTTTGTGTGCTCCGGTAGGAAAATATTTACCAACCATTAAAATAATTCGTGCCTTAACACCGGTAAATTCGGAGGGAAGCTCAAAATAATTGGGCTTGCCAAACAACCCCCCTTTTTCTTTTGGTTCGTTTTTCCACGTAATTCGGAAAAGATTTAATGGATTGATATCCCACAATCCTATCTCTTTTAATTTATCTTTTATTTTATCGGGAATAAGTTCGGGATGACGTTGTTGCTCAAAAGTTGGAAAAATAATCTTTTGTTCTCTACACCGTTTTACAGCGTGCCCGAGGGCTTTTTCATTTACAACCCGATCTGAAAAATGTATCATAGCTTTTACTTTAAATATTTTTACAAAGGTAGATATATTTTATAGATACATAAATATGTAATAGTTTTTTCTTTAGATTATAGATATTATAAAAAAATATACTATATTTGATGAATATTATAGGTGATTAGTATATTTAGTTGATTCTTATACTTGAGCATTAGAAAAAACAGCTAAGTATTATAGGTTTTAATATAAAAAGGAGGAAGAAATGGAAAAAAACAAACGACAAATTGATGAAATCGACTTGAAATTGCTCAACTTATTGCAGGATAACGGCAGGGTTACCATCAAAAACTTATCGGAGAAACTCTTTTTATCGACAACGCCTATCTATGAGCGTATTAAGAAGTTGGAAAAAGCGGGTCTGATTAAGCAATATATTACGCTTTTAGACCCCAATAAAATTGACAGGAAATTAACTGTTTTTATTTCTATTAATTTAACGAGTCATACCAAGGAGACTGTTGAAGGTTTTGAGAAGGCTATTGATAAGCTGGATGAAGTAAGCGAGTGCTATTACGTTTCCGGTAATTATGATTTTTTACTGAAAGTTTACTGTAAAGATATGGAGGCGTATCATAACTTTGTTACGGACAAACTTTCTGTAATTGAAAATATTTCGCAGTTTTACAGCTCGTTTGTACTAACTAATTCAAAACTGTCTTACAAGTTTAAACTTTAACTGTAGTTTGCTTTTTGTCAGGTGCAATCAGGCAAAGCTGTATTTCGACAGCCCCTGCATGATAACCCGCATGGTGGCAGCTTCATGAAGTTCGAGGGCTCCTTCATTAACCTCTTTATTTAGCTTAACCTCTATAATGGAAAAGTCAGTGCGGTTTAATACAACCTTCCCCAGTTTTGTTTCATAAACATACACATCATCTTTGGTTAAAAGAGAGGACTCCTCGCCCTCTTTTTTACCGATTAATTTTGTCCCTTCGGCTGTTTTTTCACGATAGTAGCCATAGGTTGAAACATTAAATGAATCTCTGGTTAGGAATATCTTAGGTTTTGTTTTGTAAGGCGCACCGTCCGTTGGACAGAAAGTGTTGCAATTGCCACATTCATTACAAAAGTTATCGATATTTAATATTTGGATGTCTTGCTTTATCTCGAAGGTCTTGTCGTGAACAACCTGCTGTTTACCATTGGTAATAATAACTTTTTGTAATTCGATGGTCTCTTTTGCAGTTTTGTAATAAACATTGGCAAAATTAGGGCAAACCGTGGTGCAGATATTACAAACTTCATCACACAACAGACATCTTGAAGCCTCCTGTTTTGCCTCCTCTTCGGTAAAAGTTTGTTCAACAATATTGAAATTCTTTCTGTCATCAAGCGATAATTCAGCGGGATGAATACCGGGAACACGGAGGGCTTTTTTCTTCATCAGTTCTCTAACCGGTTTCTTTTCTCTTTCAGCAGGCATGTCGTTTCCAAGGGTAAATTTCTGCCCTGATTTAGTAGTAATAATTTCGGCAATCTTACGCCCGTCGGCAACACCGTTAATCAATGATGAAGCACCCAAACGGGCATCTCCTCCAATATAAACATGCTCAATTTGTGTTTCAAAACCATCCTGACCGGTTTTTAGCAATTTCAGATCCGTAAAATCAACTGTTACCTTTTGCCCAATGGAAGGAATAACCGTATCAGCTGCCATTTCAAATTCGCTACCATCAATAGGTACAGGACGTCGGCGGCCACTCTCGTCGGGCTTGCCCAATTGCATTTTAATACATTTCAGTCCCCTGACTTTACCCAGGTCATCGGTAAGGATTTCCACGGGTGAAGCGAGTTCCATAAATTCAACACCCTCTTTCATGGCATCCACAATCTCCTGAAAAACGGCTGGTATCTCATCAATCGTTCTACGGTAAACAATGGTTACTTTTCCGTTATCCGGTGTCATTCTGAAAGCGGTTCGGGCAATGTCCATGGCCGTATTACCACCTCCAATAACAGCCACATAACTACCTACATTAACAAATTCACCCTTTCTTGTTTTTTCGAGAAATTCCAGCGACTCATAAACTCCCTGAGCATCGATACCGGGAATATCAAGTTCAGGAACAGCCTGTGCACCTATGGCCAGAATGGTCGCATGATACTCTTTTTGAAATCTAATAAATTCAGCTTTGGTTACTTTATGACCATAAGTGATTTTTGCTCCCATTTTTTCAATCTCACGGGCATCTTTCCAAACCGTATCATCAGAAATCCTAAATCTGGGAATGGCACCCGATACCATGCCACCCGGTTTTTCTTTTGCTTCAAACACCTCTACATCAAAGCCGTTTTTTCTAAGAAAATAAGCAGCTGACAATCCGGTAGGGCCGGCACCTGCAATAGCAACCTTTTTCCCGTTTGATTTTACTGCTGTTGTCGCGTTGCTTTCAATGTGCTCGTTATGCCATTCAACCACAAACCTTTTTATATCACGGATGGCCAATGTTTCATCGTAATTGATTCGGGTACATTTGGTTTGACAAACATGATCGCAAACCATGCCGGTAGCATTTGGGAAGGCATTGGTTTGGGTAATTACTTTGAAAGCCGATTCAAAGTCGCCCTTTGCTGTAAAATACATGTAAGAAGGGATTCCCTGATGAGCAGGGCAAGTTGCCTCACATGGGGCACTAATACAATCAAAAACATCTAGTGGTTTTGGCGTTTTAATAGAAGGTATTCTTAAATAATTCCGCTGGTAATGTGAGGAATAAACGGTCTGTTCAGCATATTCCTGCAACTGCCTGTAAGCAGCCTGCACCGGGTTATCACCATTAGATTTATTAAGAATAAATTCGGGAATATTGTTGGCGTTAACCTTGTTAAAATCTTCTGTCAGGTTGGTGAAATATTGTTTCATCCGGGTATAGCCACCAGGTTTTAACAGGTCGGAGCATACCGTGATGGTTTTAAATCCACAGGCCAGTGTATCAGCAACATTGAAAGCGTCAATTCCACCTGAGAACGAGAGTTTCAGCTTGCCGCCAAACTCTTTTTGCAGCTTGGCCGCCACGTTGATGGAGATGGGATGCAGAGCACGACCGCTCATGTACATCATGTCGTTTTCAGCACCAAAAACATTTTTTTCGTTAAGCGATTCAAGTGTGTTGGTAAGTTTGAGACCAAAAGTAAGTCCCTGTTCATCGGCCACTTTCTGCAAGGCAGTAATAATATTAATGGCATCAGGATATTTTAAGTCGTGAGCGAAAGCTTCGTCGGGAACAATCGTTTTAAACTTTAACTTCTTATTCAGGATTTCCCTTAAGTGGTCAGGGCCAAGCAGGGTTGGGTTTAGCTTTACAAAAGTGTGCAGTTTATGTTCCTCTAATAAATAATGTGCTATCTCTTCAATTTCGTTGGCCGGGCAGCCATGCATGGTTGACAAGGTAATATTATCGGAAATGCAGGAAGGAATATTAGTATTTTTTATTTCAGGAAAGAGGGGTTCAATTTCGGCTATTCTTGCCTCCAGTTCCGTTTTCGCATCACGCATCTTAGTTAAAAACCATTGGACATTATCTTTTAAAATACCTTCCATATTATACCCCACGCTCATATTAAAGATGGTATCAACCTCTCCTTTAAAGCCCAGCTTATGATGTAACAGATGAATGATAATCCAGGCGTTAAGGTACTCATCAAAGCTCTCTTTGATTTTCAGCTCTTGCGACCATTCGCAGTTGTAGCCTTCATCCTGCATGTCGATACAGGGTTTGGAAACATCCAACTCGTCCAATGTTTGAATGGTTTTAAGTTCAATATAGCGGGAGCCCATGAGCCAGGAGGCAATAATATTTTGTGCCATTTGTGAGTGAGGCCCGGCAGCAACTCCCAAAGGAGATGCCAGATGATGGCCAAACAGCGCGGTGCGAAACCGATCATTATTTTCCGGTTTGTAAAACATTGACCGGTCGATTCCAAGTATTTTTCCTTCTCTTTGATATTCATTATTAATAAGCATCCACAACTGGGATATTGAAATGGGATGAAAACGGTCAGACATCGCGATAATTATTTTGTTAATTAATTGAGCAAAACTACTAAAAAACAAATACCATTTTTTCCCTCTTTGAACAGAAGAAACAGGAAGGTTAATTTGAATATTTTATTAAACCAACACAACTAAAATTTGATGACTTATGTCATACTGTGTAGTTTAATTTAGTAAATTTGAAATTCAATTTTTAAGAAAAAATTCATGAGAAAATTTACGTTTCTATTATTGTCAGTACTGTTACTGGGAATCATTTCGTTGAATGCCGGTAATGTGCTTCAGGAAGGCACAACAAGCCTGGTCATCACCCAAAATAGCGAGGGTTATTTTGTTGCTAAAAATCTGGTGGGCGATATAGCAAGCCGCCTGGTTAAAACACCGGAAGGAAACTTTGTAAGGTTAACCATTTCTGAATACACCAAAAGTAATAAACTTGGTATTCCCGAGGTTCCCGAGCGGCACAGGTTGATAGAAATTCCGCTGAATGCCCGTCCAAGGGTGGTTATTTTGTCGAAGGAGGTAGAGGAAATTAACCTGAACGATTTGGGTATTAACTTTCCACTTATCCCGGCGCAACCTCCTCAACCCAAATCAGGCATTGCTCCTCCGTTTGTGTACCAAAAAGCAGCTTATCGTGTAAATGGCTTTTCGCGGCAACCGTTGGTCACGGTGGATGTATTGGGCATCATGCGGTCGGTTCAAATAGGCAGGCTTAACATTAATCCTGTTAGCTATAATCCCGTAACCAATACTTTGCGCGTGGTAACATCATTGGAGTTTAAAGTTGTTTTTGAAAATGCCGATCAGGCCGCTACGGAAGCACTAAAAGAAAAATATTACTCTCCTTATTTTACCGGGTTATATCATTCACTTTTAAATTACAGGCCTGTTTCTAATCGATCGAACCTTACCCAGTATCCGGTAAAATATGCCATTGTTGCCGACAGGATGTTTGAATCGCAGTTAGCGCCGTTTATTGCTTGGAAAGAAAGAAAAGGGTTTACTGTTGAAGTAGCTTATACCGATGAAATTGGCAACACCACAACCGATATAAAATCTTGGCTTCAATCGTTGTATGATGCAGGTACTCCTGAAGATCCGGCACCCTCTTTCGCCCTTTTCGTGGGTGATATCGAGCAGGTGGCTGTTTGGAATAATGGTAACGGGGTTACCGACCGGAACTCCTGTGAGTTTACAGGTGATCTTTATCCTGATATGTATTACGGACGTTTTTCTGCTCAGACTACTGACCAGCTGCAACCATACATTGACAAGACATTACAATATGAACAATACACCATGCCGGTGACATCTTTTTTAGATACGGTGGTAATGATTGCCGGAATGGATAGCGGTCACGGTAATGATTGGGGAAACGGACAGATAAATTACGGTACCATCAACTATTTTAACGAAGCCCACGATATTTATTCCAACACTTATCTCTACCCGGGTTCGGGCAGCCAAAGTGCCACCATCATTCAAAACATCAGCGATGGAGTTGGATTTGCCAATTACACGGCACATGGCAGCCCAAGCGGTTGGGCCGATCCTTCGTTTTCTATTAGCGATATTCCCAGTCTTCAAAACGACGGTAAATACGGCCTGTTGATTGGAAACTGTTGCTCCACCAGCGAATATCAGGTGTCGGAGTGTTTTGCCGAAGCCTTGCTGAGAGCAGAGAATAAAGGCGCATTGGGATACATTGGCGGGTCAAATTCAACTTACTGGGATGAAGACTACTATTTTGGCGTAGGGTCAGGAACCATTAGCGAAAATCCCCCGTCGTATGAAGAAACCACCCTTGGAAATTACGATAGAGCCTGGCATGATCATGGGGAAGACTGGGGTGATTGGTTTACGACCATGGATCAACATGTAGCCGCCGGCAACCTGGCCGTTACCGAAAGCGGTTCTTCTGCCGAAACCTATTACTGGGACATATACAACCTGATGGGCGATCCCTCTTTAATGGTTTATTATTCTGTTCCTGATGTGAATCCTGTTACACACAATCAGTTTATTATGATTGGCGTGGAAACCTTTGATGTGCAGGCTGCACCCCATTCGTATGTAGCTCTTAATGACGACAATGGAGTGTTAAAGGCAGCGGCACTGGCCGATGATAACGGCAACGCAACCCTTACATTCGACCCCTTTACCATACCCGGAACTGTTGAGCTGATTGTTACCGCTCAAAATTATGAGCCCTGGATTGAAAATGTTCAGGTTTTTGCTCCCAACGGCCCGTTTTGCATTTATCAAAGTCATACTTACAACGACGACTCGTTGGGAAATGGCAACAATAATCCTGAATTTAACGAGAACGTATTCATCAACTTGACAATGGCAAATTATGGAAACGATACCGCTTATCAGGTGGAAGTTAAACTTAGTAGCAACGATGGATTTATCACCGTGATTGATTCTGCTGATATGTATGACACGCTGGGTGTAAATCAAACCGTAACACGTAACAACGGGTATCTAATTAAACTGGCTGATAATGTACCTGATCAACATGAAATCAACATGAATGTTTTAGCCACGGATGATAACGATTCAAGTTGGCAGAGTCAGTTTACCATAACGGCTTATGCGCCGGATGTAAGTGCTGCCGTATTAACGGTGGACGACAGCCAAAATGGAAACGGAAACGGACGGCTTGACCCCGGGGAGGATGCCATAATAGTGTTGAAGGTTGTAAATAACGGTCATTGTATTGCCAACAATGCCAATGTAAGCCTGGTTGCTTACAACGCTTACGTGGATGTTATAAGCGGAGACAGTTTGTTGGCGACCGTGGGTACCATGGGGGCTTATTATCCTCAGTTTAACGTGCATGTTAAAGACAATGCTCCCGAGGGCATTTTTGCTGAAATGCATAGTAAGATTGTTTTTGGAAGTTACGATGTTACCAATGTTTTCTATCCTAAAATCGGATTGTTAATGGAAGATTGGGAAACGGGCGATTTCTCGAAATTTAATTGGCAGACTGATGGAAATCAACCTTGGACAATCAACTCTCAATACCCTTACGATGGTTATTACGATGCTGAATCGGGTGATATCACCAATAGCGAGACGTCAGAATTACACATTCAATATCAGGTGATGGGCAACGATTCAATCTCTTTCTGGAGAAAAGTATCTAGTGAAGAAGATTTTGATTTTATGAACTTTTATATTGATGGTACCCTTATCGAGCAATGGTCGGGCAGGACAGAAGGTTGGCGTCGACAGGCTTATGCTGTAACGCCGGGAATGCACGAATTTAAATGGACATACGAAAAAGATTATGGCGGTTCGGATGGGGCAGATAAATGCTGGGTTGATGATATAGAGTTGCCAACCATGATGATGACCACCATTTTTGCCGGGCCTGATGACGAAAGTTGCGAAGGAACCGATTATCAGTGCCAGGGTACAGCAACCAATTTCGATACGCTGTTTTGGGCTACCTCAGGCACCGGTAGCTTTGTGAATGGTAATACTTTTAACGCGCTTTATACCCCTTCGGATGATGATATAAAAGCAGGACAGGTATTTCTCAGCTTTAGCCAATATGATGTTGACGGGCACTTTGTCTCCGATACCATGAGCTTATCATTTAATCTTTTACCCGGGATTCCCGAAATGCCTGTGGGGCCTGAATTAATTGATTTAGGACAGGTAACCTCATCCGATTATACGACCAACCAGGTTGCCGGAGCCGACAGCTATCAATGGAGCATTTTTCCTGATAGTGCAGGTATTTTAGCCGGAAATGATACCCTGTGCACCGTTACCTGGAATCAGGATTACGAGGGAGAAGCCATGCTAAAAGTACGGGGAGTGAATGGATGTGGCAACAGTAGTTGGTCCGATTCGTTGCTGGTAATTGTGAGCATCCCCTGGGGTATCCCTGAAAATAATCGAGGAATGAGCTGTAGTATTTGGCCCAATCCGTTTACCCATCATTTTACTATCGGATTGGAAAATTTATCGGGTAATGAAGTAACAATAGATATTGTTAACGCCATGGGGCAAACCATCCAATCAATTTGTCGCCATCATGTTACCGGAAACTTACAGGAACAATTTTCTTTAGACGGTTTCGATGCCGGCGTTTACTTTCTTATCATTCACTCGGGCTCGGAAAGCAGCATAAAAAAAATAATTAAACGATAAAGATTCTGATTTATCGCTATCCCTTAAAAACCAGGCTGCAAGCCTGGTTTTTTTTTAAGGACATTCCTGTCAATAAACCAAACAAACACCGGAAATGGATTTATATTTTAGTTGCTGTACCATTAATCAATAAATATTGATTAGTTTTGAAGCTGGTCAGGTTCAGTCTATTAATGCTATTACTTATACAATAAATTTAAAAAGGTGAAACAATCTTCAACTTATTTTACGTTAAATAAGAATTTGATTTAAAGTATAAGTCCTAAAATCGCAGATAAACAAAAAAAGCCTCACATCTCTGTAAGGCTTTGATTCTTGGTGTCGGGGTAGCAGGATTCGAACCTGCGACCACCTGCTCCCAAAGCAGGTACGCTAACCGGACTGCGCTATACCCCGATTGCTCTATTAAAGCGACGGCAAAAATAGATAATTTAATGAAGTCTCCAAATTTCTTTTATATTTTATTATCATTTTTTTGTTCATAAGCCTGTTTTGATACCTATTTTTTACCATCCTTCTTTTTCTATCTTTGCATCTTTAATACTTACAGGATGATTGAAGTCAAAAATATTCACAAGTCATTTGGAAAGCTGGAAGTGCTTAAAGGAGTTGATCTAACAGTCGATAGGGGAGAGGTGGTTTCTATCGTGGGCGCCTCGGGCGCTGGCAAATCTACTCTCCTTCACATTATTGGCACTATCGACAAAGCCAACAAGGGAGAGGTTTATTTTGATGGGAAAAACATTCTTTCGCTTAAGGAAAAAGAACTTGCTGAATTCCGAAATAAAAAAATTGGCTTTGTGTTTCAATTTCATCACCTATTACCTGAATTTGATGCATTGGAAAATACTTGTATTCCTGCTTTTATTGCCGGAGAGAATAAGTCAAAGTCAGAAAAAAGAGCCAAAGAACTTCTTGGATTCATGGGGCTTTTACCCAGAATCCATAACAAACCCGGCGAATTATCAGGGGGAGAGCAGCAAAGGGTTGCCATTGCCAGAGCACTCATGAACAACCCCATGGTTATTCTTGCCGACGAGCCTTCCGGAAACCTCGATTCAAAAGCCTCCGAAGCATTGCATAAACTTTTTTTCGACCTGCGGAATGACTTTGGACAGACCTTTGTCATTATTACCCATAACAAAGAGTTGGCACAAATGACTGACAGAACCCTGACCATCATAGATGGAATCATCAACGAATAAAATATCAACGACATTATTACGTTACAGTTAAAATTAAGCAGAATATTTGTACATGATTACGCAATTTAAAAAATATATTTTCCTCTTTTTCTTGATGACATCGCTTTCGGCAGGCATCGGAAACAACTTGATAAGTCAAAATGTTACTACCTATCAGGAGGCCGTTAAACAAGCCAACAAGCAGTATGCTGCCGGTAAACTTATGGATGCCAAAGGCTACTATCAAATAGCGTTAAAATATAAAAAGGATGATGCCTATTCAAAAAAGAGGATTGCCGAGATAATTGATAAGCTTAGCCAACAAATGGATAAGGAGGATGCCTATTATGATGTGATTGATAAGGCAGACATTTATTTTGATCAGAACGCTTTTGATAAAGCGTTAGGTTTCTATCGTGATGCCTTAAAAATTATTCCTGATGACAGCTATGCAAAGGAGCAGATTCAGAAAATTAAGGATATTCGTGCCAACGAAAAAGCCACACTGGAACATTACAACAAATTAATGGCGGAGGGGAACTCCTATTTACAAAATAATCAATTTGATGATGCCATCACGGATTTTAAATCGGCCCAGTTACTTTTTCCCAACAATCCCGAACCTCCCAAACAAATTGCTACAGCCAACGACCTGAAGACTGATTATGAGGACAGAAAAACTCAGTTTGATGAAAAAATTACCAAAGCCGGTCGCTATCTACTCATTAAAAAATATGCTGATGCCTTAAAGTTGTATCAGGAAGCTCAAACCCTCTTTCCTGATAATAAGCAGGTAGCGAAAAAAATCAATGAGTTAACACCTAAAGCTGCCAATCAGCTGGCTTACAATAAAATAATTACTACTGCCGATGAGCTCTATATCAAGAAAAACTTTGGTGCTGCAAGGTCGAAATATCAGGAAGCTGCTGCCTTGTGGGCTGATAATGGTTATCCTGTGGAGATGATTTCGAAAATTGATACCGAGCTAACCGCTCAAAGAAAGGATTTGGATAAAAACTATCGTCTTGCCATTGTGCATGCCGACAGTCTTTTTGGTGCTGAAAGCTACGAGTCTGCCATGGCAGAATACAACCTGGCGCTTTCGTTAAAGCCTGCCGAACAATATCCTAAAAGTAAACTGGATGTTATTAATGGCATTTACGAAAAGAGAAAGCTGGAGCTCCAGGCTCAGTATGGCATCATCATTGCTAGGGGTGACAGCCTATTTGCGGCGTTGGCCATTGAAGAGGCCAGAAAAGAGTTCCAACTGGCATTGAGTATTCGTCCTGACGATCCCTATCCGCAAAAGCAGTTAAAAGCTATCGAGGCTAAGGCCTCAGAGCTGGCCGAAAATCAAAAGATAAAGCAAGCATACGATGCCGCTATTGCCGAAGCAGATAAACTATACAGGCAGGGTCGGTTTGAGTTGGCCATCAGTAAATACAAAGAAGCGAAGGTGCTGGGTATACAGTCAGACTATCCACAGGATAGAATTAATGAGATTACTACCATTATGGTTGATGCACAAAAAGCCAAAGAGATTGATGATAATTACAGCAAACAAGTTATGTTGGGATCGCGCTTAAAACAGCAAGGTAACCTTGATGAAGCCAAAAAGGCTTTCGAGGCGGCGGTCGTTTTAAAGCCTGCTGAGCAGATGCCAAAAGACCAAATAGCCGAAATTAACAGCCTTGTTTTAGATAGAGAACAAAAAGCAGTAATCGACAGTAAATACAAAGCAGCCATAAAGTCGGGTGATTCGCTTTTTAACCTTAAAGAGTATGCTAAAGCCAAGGAGTCTTATAAACAAGCTTCCGTTTTGAAACCCGAGGTAACTGATCCTAATCTGAAAATCACAAAAACAGAAACTATTTTGGCAAGTCTCGAGCGCGAAGCGCGGGCAAAAAAGTCGTATGATGCGGCGGTAACCCAAGGTGATGCCTATTTCTCTAATAACCATTTTGATGAGGCTAAAGTTCAATATCAAAAGGCGTTGACATTTAAACCCAACGAAAAGTATCCTGCGCAGCAGCTACTGGTTATCAATAAAAAATTGGAAGAACTGGCCGCTGAAAGAGCCAGAAAATTTAAGGAAACGGTTGTAAAAGCTGACAACTTTTTCGATCAGGGAAACTATCAGGAAGCACTACTACAGTATAAAATTGCATCAGGATTTAATGCTGCCGACAATCATTGCCAAACCCGTATTACTGCCTGTAATACCGAAATTGATGCCATGATGCGAAAGCTAAAAGGAGAGTATGATTTAGCAGTAGCCGATGCCGATAAGCTTTATGCGTCAAAAATATTTGATAAAGCTATTAGTGCTTATCGTAAAGCTGCTAAAATAAAACCTGACGAAACGTACCCTTATGAGATGATAGCTAAAATAACCAAATTTATTGAAGAGAACTTTGTGGTGGATGTTGTTAATGCAAAAACTGTTATTAATCAGGGTGAGACAAAGAGATTCGCTTTTGAACCGGTTAACATCAAGGTTAGAAAATACAATTATATTTTGGTGAGAGCCACTAATCTTGATGGTAAAGCTTCAAAATTACTTTTTACCTATGGAAGTGATAAGGGAAAAAATGGAGGGTTCGTTGTTAACCTGATAAAGGCTGAAGGAAGTAACGATTACCTAATTAGAATTGGTAATCAGTACAAGTGGTTCTCGGAAGACAATAATTGGATAACTATTTTGCCACAAATCAGTCGTGTGGAAATTGATTTAGTCAGAATTTCTAAAACCAATTAGTAAGTAAAATCTATTCTATAGCGAGAGCCAATAATTCCCAAATCCAATTTCAGAAACGAGGGGGATTAGCTTCGCTGATCCCTAAGGGGGAGTGTCAAAGTAAAAACCCTTACTCACTTCGTTCGTGGTTTTGTTTTTCCAGGTTTCGTCAAAAGCTTGCTTTTGACGAAACCTGGAAAAACAAAACCCAGCCAATGGCCGGGTTTTTATTTTGCGGAGAAGGGGGGATTCGAACCCCCGGTACCCTTTCGAGTACGCCAGTTTAGCAAACTGGTGGATTAAGCCACTCTCCCACCTCTCCTGAGGGCCTTGCGGCTTTTTGTCTCCTCACGGAAACGGTCTGCAAAAATAGCTATTTGAAATATATCTCCAAATATTTATTCAACTTTTTCAGAAAATATCTTTTACTGGCCAAGATAGGCTTTTAGTAAGCGGCTTCGAGAGGTGTTCCTAAGCCTTCTGATGGCCTTTTCTTTAATCTGCCGTACCCTTTCACGGGTCAGGTTAAATTTTATTGCAATTTCCTCTAGTGTATATTCGTGCGCTTTTTCACCCAATCCATAATAGAGGTTGATAACATCACGCTCTTTTTCACTCAAAGTGGACAGCGACCGTTGAATTTCTTTGCCCAACGATTCACGCATTAAATCCTCATCGGTATTGGCAGTATCCTTGGGAACGAAAAGGTCTAAAAATTTTGTGTCCTCTTCCTGCCCGATAGGAGCATCGATGGAAACATACTTAGTAGAAATTTTTAAGGCAGCATCAATTTTAGACTCAGGAAGTTCCATGGCTTTGGCAATCTCCTCCGGTGATGGAGGCCTTTCCAATTGTTGTTCCAACATGGAGGTAGCCTTTTTTATTTTATTCAGCGAACCAACCTGATTTAGAGGTAGTCGTACAATCCTGCTCTGCTCGGCCAGTGCTTGTAATATCGACTGGCGAATCCACCAAACGGCATACGAAATAAATTTAAAACCTCTGGTTTCGTCAAAACGCTGACCCGCTTTTATCAATCCCAAATTACCTTCGTTGATAAGATCGGGTAAACTCAGACCTTGATTTTGATACTGCTTGGCAACAGAGACCACAAATCGTAAATTGGCTTTTGTTAACTTTTCCAGTGCTACCTTGTCGCCAGTCTTTATCCTGCGAGCCAACTCCACCTCTTCATCAGCAGTAATCAGACCTTCTTTGCCTATATCCTGCAAATACTTGTCCAGCGACGCCGTATTACGGTTGGTAATCGATTTGGTTATTTTGAGTTGTCTCATGCTTTATCTTTAATTTTTATCGGGCTGACAAATTTATTTAAAAAAAATCTAAATAACAAGTTTTTTACAATATAAACTCAAAAGAAATTTTAACTCCATCTGGATACATGCCTTTTATTTTCACAACTTTACGTTTACTACTATTAATAGCCTTGTTTAGGCTCGATTCGGAGTTAACGGGTGTTCCGTTAACGCTATAAATTATATATCCTTTGGAGATACCACCCCGGTCAAGAATTCCCTCTTTAACATCCACCACTTTCAAACCGTTATCGAGTCCTAGATTTGCAAGCTGGCTATCAGAGGCAGTTTGAAGCCAGACACCCAGTACATCGTTATAAAACGAATCGGAACTACGAACAAGACTGGTTGAATTATCGCGTTTCTTAAGCGTTACTTGAACCAGGTCACCTGTGTTGTCATCACTATTTAGTTTTACTACCACTTTATCACCGGGTCTGTACTGTCCAATAATTCCGGTTAACTCCGATAAACTATTGATAGGTTTGTCATTAATTGCAACAATTATATCACCCGATTTAATGCCTGCATCATCGGCACCACTGCCATCCACTACGCCGGCAACGTAAACGCCCTTTAGTTGATCAATTCCGGCAGATTGTGCAAATTCGGCATCAATATTACGGATTTGAACTCCCAGATATCCTCGTTGCGTTTCGCCATAATTTTTTAAATCTTCCACTACCTTTTTTACCAGATTAACAGGAATAGCAAACGAATAACCTTCGTAAACACCTGTGTGTGAAGCTATGGCAGCATTAATCCCAACCAACTCGCCTTTGGCATTAACCAATGCGCCACCACTGTTCCCTTTGTTTACTACGGCATCGGTTTGTATGTACGATTCAATGGCAGAAGCGCCTCCCAAAATATTAATGTTTCGGGCTTTGGCACTCACAATACCTGCTGTAACAGTAGAGGTGAGGTTAAAGGGGTTTCCAACAGCCAGTACCCACTCACCAACTTTCAATTTATCAGAATCACCATAATTTAAATACTTGTAATTATCACCATCCACTTTTATTAATGCCAGGTCAGTACTGGGGTCGGTACCAACAACTCTGGCCTCTTTTTCAGTTTTATCGTTAAATGTAACCATAATTTTATCAGCACCATCAACCACATGATTGTTGGTAACAATGTAACCATCGCGTGAAATAATAACGCCGGAACCAAAAGCTATAATGCTGTTGGGTTGATGCGGATAAAAGTAATTTCTGAAGGGATCAAAAAAGTTATTATAATTAGCCGGTTTTACCGACATTTCGGTCTTAATGTGCACTACTGCATCGACCGTTTTTTGAGCTGCCGTGGTAAAATCTATCTGTGCTTCCGGCAAGACCGATGGTAATGAGGCGGCCACCACGGGAGCCTGATTTGAATGATTGATTGAATTACTTAAATAGTTTGTTTGGTGTACATGAAACCTGCTTTTGTTTTCAACTGATTCAGGTTTGATGATAACATAAATGGTTAAAAGCACTAACAGCGTGCCGGCAACAGCTCCTCCAAAACTTTTCAAAAATGTTTTCATGACTTTTTTAATTTTAAGTTTACAATCAATACGATATAAAAAATATTTTGTTGCAACAATGTAGTTAAGAAATGTTAAGCTAAAAGCCATACTATTCCTCACTTATTTGTATCTTGCACGCTCAATATTCCTGCCACAGGCAAAGCTGTTAACAATTTTTAAATTATGATGCTTGATTTTGAAAAATATCATGGCAATGGCAACGATTTTATCATCATTAACAATATGGATGGTGTTGTTTCGCTGTTAAAAAAAGATATTCAGCATCTTTGTCACCGACATTTTGGCATTGGAGCTGATGGATTAATGCTGCTGGAGCCTGATGAAAATGCAGATTTCAAAATGCTTTATTATAATTCGGATGGATTGTTGAGCACCATGTGTGGTAATGGCGGAAGGTGTATTGCTGCTTTTGCTTTTTCGCATGGTTATGCGGGCAACAAAATGAAATTTAATGCTGTTGACGGGATGCACAAGGCATACATCATCGCTTCAGAACCCGGTGGCAGTTTGTTTGATGTTTCTCTCGGGATGAGTAATGTGGAGAAGATAATTGAAAATGAAAACAGCTATTTTTTAGATACCGGTTCTCCCCATCATGTTGAGTTTGTAAAATGTGCCGAGGAAATTGAGGTTTTTTCAAAAGGGAAAGAAATACGAAATAGTAGTCAATACCAGCCAGGAGGTACTAATGTTGATTTTGTACAAATTGACACCAACACCTTGTACGTTCGTACCTACGAAAGAGGGGTGGAAGAGGAAACCCTCTCGTGTGGTACCGGTGTTATTGCATCAGCATTGGCCGCCTATTTGGAAACTGGAATAAAAAAATGGCGTATAAAAACCCGCGGCGGTAATTTTAGTGTTGATTTCAAAGGCGATAGCCTGCCATTTACCGAAATTTGGTTGCGCGGACCTGCCAAAATGGTTTTTAAAGGAGGGATAGAACTATAATGTTAAGATTAAAAAATATTGTTTTGCGTGCCCCGGAACCGCGGGATGTGGATTTTTTGTACCACCTGGAAAACGATGAAAAGCTTTGGCATGTCAGTCAAACCCTGCGCCCGTTTTCGAGGTTCGAAATGGAACAATATGTTCTGATGTCAGAAAAGGATCCCTTTGAAGCTCATCAGGTACGATTTATGATTGACCTTACCTCAGACGAAACCATTGGCACCATCGACCTTTTTGATATCGACTCACATAATAAAAGAGCGGGTGTTGGAATAGTCGTTGTTGATAAATATCGGAATAAGGGCTATGCCTTCCTTGCCCTTGAATTGTTGAAGGAATACTGCTTTAATCACCTCAACCTGCACCAGCTGTTCTGCAATATCGAAAGTAGTAATACCCTCAGTTTGACGCTCTTTAAAAAAACAGGATTTACCATAGTCGGGTTAAAAAAAGATTGGAATATAGCCCCTGGCAAAGGGGTTTGGGCTGATGAATATTTTTTACAGTTGATTAATGAATAAATAAATACGATGGCTTATTATCATCCAAAATACACGCATCAAAAGAAAAAGAAGAGCAAGGTCAAGAAGTTTGTATTTCTGTTTATTACTCTGTTGATTGTTGTTGCTGTCGCGGCGGGATATTACCTTTATCAGGTAATCTATTTACCCAATACCTGGACTCCTGACGGGAAACCTGCTGCATTGAATATTCCTACCGGAGCTGATTATAGTACCCTGAAGACTATTTTATATAAAAACGGCTTAATCGTTCATCGTAAAAACTTTGAATGGGTGGCCGAAAAAAAACATCTAAACGAATTGATAAAACCGGGTCACTACCTTATAAAAAATGCTATCCCAACCCTTGAACTGGTTAACATGTTGCGGTCGGGAAATCAAACTCCTGTTAAAGTTACTTTTAACAATGTGCGCAATGTATATCAGCTGGCAGATATTGTAAGCCGGCAAATAGAAGCTGATTCGGCATCTATTGTCCGCGTTATTCAGGATTCGGTTTTTTTAAAAAGACTGGGACTGAACAAAACAACGGCAGCCACTATTTTTTTACCAAACACTTACGAATTTTGGTGGAATACCAATGCTGAAGCTTTTGTTAGCAGAATGGTACAGGAGTACTACAAATTTTGGACTGCCGACAAAATTAATAAAGCCAACGAAGCGGGTTTAACCAAAACAGAAGTCTCCATATTGGCATCCATTGTTGAAAAAGAGACCACTAAAAACGATGAAAAGCCAATGATTGCAGGGGTGTATATTAACAGGCTAAAAAAAGGTTGGCGTTTGCAAGCTGACCCAACCCTTGTTTTCGCGTTGAACGACTACACCATCAAACGTGTTTTAAACAAGTATAAACTGATTGATTCACCATACAATACCTACAAGCATCTGGGGTTGCCACCGGGACCAATTTGCATTCCTTCCATTGCCTCCATCAATGCAGTATTAAACTACAATAAAGAAAACTATTTTTATTTTTGTGCCAGGGACGATTTCTCAGGCTATCATGTTTTTGCCAAAACCAACCGACAGCATGCCAAAAATGCCAAAAAATACCGTGAGGCCTTAAACAAGATGAATATTAAACATTGATATAGGTAGTCATAATCAGTTGAAATATATTTCATTGGCACTCAGTACTAAGACTCGGTCTCGTCACAGAGTGGAACTACTAACCTACCTACCCCTTTGACCTATCTCACGGTTTGTAACCGTGAGAAGTTAGCAGCTCTTTGAGAATCATAGTAAACCTGACAAAATAATTTTTGCCCCGTCCTTCAGGGCGGGGCAACGATTAATGATAATCACAACGGCTTTAGCCGTTAATAGCAAGTCTATGATGTAACAAGTGAACTAAGGCTATGTGGATGTAAATGCTATCGACAAATCAAATACTAAGATGCGTTAGAAAAACATCCAATGTCCTACTAAACCATCTTCCTTATTGTATTCCAAAGCAGGGAAGGGTAGTTTTACAAAACTTAATACCTTAAAGATAGTTTTAAGAATAACAGAGTTGCTTTTAATTCGCGTCCAATCTACATCAAGCGACAGATAATATTGCTGCACCCGGTTAAATTCAGGAAGGGGTTTACCATTGTATTCCGGAGGGTTTGAGTAAGCACCCAGCATGCCTTTTCCTCCGTAGCCTACGGCCACGTTGAGCCATTTAGGAAATTTGGAATTAGTGGTGATAAACGATGAAATGTTGGTACTCAACCAATAAGTTTGGCCATTATAGTCTTTAATACTTCGCTGCCAGTGGTTAGAGCCCAAAAGATCGGGGCGGTATTGAGCGTAAGGGGAGGGAGAGTACGAAAACTTAAGTCTGATACGCTGCTCTTTCCAAAGCAGCTGCTGCGAAACAAATAGAGCTGCCCCGGTGGTGTTAGCGATGATATCGCCCCAAGAGGCACCCCATTCGGCAGACAGGCCGTCCAAAAACTCAACCGAAGCCATAAATCCCCATCCGGTTAAGGCACCGTAAAGCGTAGCTTTGGTGTTGTCAACCCCCGACCACCGTAGTGCCTCGTACATGTATCCGCTGGAAACATACACGGTGGTAATGTGGCCAATTTTGTCAAGATGCATCCACTCGGCATTGTCGTTTATCCAATGAAAGCGGGTGTGGGCATAATCGTTATACCATAAGTACCAAAGGGTTGTCATGGTAGCGCCATAAAGAGCGCCACCTGTAATTACCGTAGTGCGCAGCCGGTGTTTGTAAATAGTATCGGGTCTGCTTACGTATTGAGCTTTTACGCTGATGGTAATGATGGAAAAAAGTAATATGACCAGCTTTAGCCGTTTCACTACTCAAACTTTTTCAATATCGAGTAAATAACCGCTGTTTTTTGTTGTAACAAAGCATCTGTTTTGGCTTCTGCCAGAAATCGTAAATAGGGCTCGGTGTTGGATGGACGGATGTTAAACCACCAGTTTTCAAACTCCAAACGATAACCGTCAAAATCATAGAACTGCTCGGGATACTCGTTCTCGAAAAAGTAATCTTTTACCACATCCATCGCCTGCTGCTTATGCTCTATTTTAAAGTTAACCTCACCGGTGTTGGCGTATTCCGATATTTCGCTGATTAGCTGCGAAAATGTTTTTCCTTCCTTTTTAAATTGTTTTAAAATATCTAAAAAGATTAATGATGCCATGATACCGCTATCAGAATAATAAAAGTCGCGGAAGTAATAGTGACCGGCCAGCTCGCCGCCAAACACGCCATCAAGCTCACGTAGCTTGGTAGCACCGTAAGCACGTCCAACACGCCAGATGGCTACTTCGGTATCCCAGTGCTTTTTCAGATATTCAGCTACCGCCTTTGAAGTGCGGATATCGTGTACAACAGTACCACGCTCCTTTTTCATGTCGAAAAAATAGTGCCCCAGCAAGGCAATCATCAAATCGGGTGAAACAAAATGCCCCTTTTCATCAATAAACATTACCCGGTCGGCATCACCATCGTAAAAAACACCAATATCAGCCTTGTTGTCGAGCACAGCCTTTTTTATCTGAACCTGATTTTCAGGCTCTAACGGATTGGGTTCGTGACCCGGAAAAGTACCATCGGCCGTGCAATTAATGGAATGCACATTATTACCCAACAGCTGCTTTGTAAAAAGAGTGGCCATACCGTTTGAACAGTCAACAACAATATTTAAATCGGAATAATCATCTTTGTATTGACTTAAAAAATCAAGGTAGTCCTGATGAAAATCAAATGAAGTAACCGTACCTTTTCGGGCTGTTATTTCAACTTTTTCATTCTCTACCATCTTTTCTACATCACTTAGCCCATTGTCGTAACCCACCGGTAAAACGCCTTTGGATGATACTTTAAGTCCGTTATGCTCTTTGGGGTTGTGCGAAGCGGTAATCATAATCGAAGCATCGAAATCGTATTTTCCGGTTCCCCAGTAAATCATGGGGGTAGTGGTAAGCCCGGCATCAGCTACCTCAACACCGGCATCGGTAAATCCATTGCTTAGTGCCTCGAAAGCTTCGTTGGATGAAATCCGGATATCTCTTCCTACGAGAACCTTTTTCATGGAAATAACACGTGGTAAAAAGAAACCGATTTTGTAAATAATTTCAGGGTTTAGGTCTTTGCCATAAACGCCCCTTATATCGTATGCTTTAAATGCTCTCATTGTCAATGCTTAAATGCTTAAATAATTTGTAATATGTTTTGATGTTGGAATTTTCTAATGGAGATTAATTTTCCGCTGCAAATGTTGGATCCCAGGGTGGGAGCAGGGTTGCTTTGCTGCTCAGAATTTTTAGCACATCGCCATCAATATATTTTTTGTTGATCACCAAACGGAACATGTATTCGTTAAACCAGTCGTCAGTCATAGTGAGGTAACCATGGTCTCCTTTGTTGGCTCCCCACGAGTTTTCCAAAAGCCATTTATCGGTCGTACCATCATCAAGAATATTAGCACCAATAAGTGCCATGCCATGCGACGATCCACTATCAAAAGTTTGAATTCGTTTGGCTTTATCCATGCCAAAGTCAACGCCAAACAGGTCGTTGTAATCGTAAAAGTTAACATCTATGTAACCGCCTTTGCTATCGAGCTGTTTACCCACATCGCATGAAAAATACATAGCTTCGTTGTCCTTTATCGATTTAACAGCGAACTTCTTTATCACTTCAATGGGCAGGTTGATAAATTTCCAGTTGGCACCTTCTGCCAGATTCCTGTCATATTCTACTTCGTAGAGCTTGTAGTACTCACGAGAGGGGTCGTTCATAAACATTACATAATCATCAACATTAATACCGACTACCTCTTTATAAAATCTTTCAGGAGTGTAAGTCGTTACTTTTGAGGGTATACCATCATTGTCCAAATATTGCCAGATAAATTCCTGAGGAGGTTCGCCGAGTGATAAAACCAGAATGCGGTAAATATCTTTTAGCATTTCAATTTTCGTGGAAGCTATATTTTTTGTTTTAGCACCATTATTAGCCAGATCGCGCAGCTCTAAGGCATCTTCGCGGAGTTTGCGTGCGAGCAATCGCGACATCATACGTGTGTTTTTACTTTGGTAGGTATCGGGCATGGCCGAAGCAGGTACCACACCATATTTTTTAACGATGTCGGAAAAAGTTGTCCATTGTCCGCCGTC
>Ga0164318_10000738_pt1 | contig 26565 bp, 32 predicted proteins | sample GuaBasSedimGuay9_FD_113734 | JGI IMG/M metagenome (GOLD analysis project Ga0164318, IMG submission 113734) | Subseafloor sediment microbial communities from Guaymas Basin, Gulf of California, Mexico - Guay9, Core 4571-4, 0-3 cm | ecosystem: Environmental > Aquatic > Marine > Hydrothermal vents...
TACCAAACTACTTCTTGAGGCAGCCAATTATAAATTAAAAAGAGTTATTTCTTCAAAAAAAGAGGAAGAAGAAGGCTGTGTATTTAAAGAGCGTTGCCCATTCAGAAAAGATGAATGCAGATTGCCTCCTTTAAAGAAAGTAAATGATGAACATTTTTACTATTGTGTTTTGTGATATTTTTCTTTACAGAGAAAAAGAGTGATTGTATAATTTATTTTCCTTGCCATGAGAGAAAAGATATTAATTTTGGGATTACCTAAGGGGAGTCTTGAGGATTTTACTTTTGAACTTTTTCGTATGGCTGGGTTTAAAATTTTTAAAGAAGAAAGGTCCTATTTCCCCTCAATTGATGACCCTCAGATTAAACCGGTGCTTTTGCGACCTCAGGAGATGCCTCGTTATATAGAGGAGGGGGTATTAGATTGTGGGATTGCAGGAGAAGATTGGATACTGGAGAGTGGAGCTTCGGTAAAACTTGTGGGAGAGTTATTATATGCAAAAAAGACAACCAAAAAACCGGTTCGTTGGGTGGTAGCCGTTAGAGAGGATTCTTCCATAGAGAGGATTGAGCAATTGAAGGGGAAAAGAATTGCTACTGAATTAATCAATTTTACCAAGAAATTTTTTAAGGAAAGAAATATTAATGTAGAGGTAGAATTCAGTTGGGGAGCAACAGAGGCAAAGGTAAAATCAGGTTTAGTTGATGCTATTGTTGAGCTTACTGAAACCGGAGAGTCTCTTAAAGCTAATGGATTGAAAGAGATTGCCTGCATTTGTGTTTCCACTACTAAATTTATTGCCAATAAAGATTCTTATAAAGATAGATGGAAAAGGAAAAAGATGGAAAGTATTTTTATTCTTTTAAAAGGAGCGTTGGAGGCAAAAAATAAAGTAGGGCTTAAACTAAATGTGAGTAGAAAAAATTTAAATAAAGTTTTAAATATCTTGCCGGCATTAAAAAAACCTACTATTTCTTATCTGACGACAAAAAATTGGGTAGCATGTGAGGTAATAGTTGATGAGGAAAAGGCAAAAGAGTTAATTCCTAAGTTAAAAGAAGCAGGAGCTCAAGATATAATTGAGTATCCTTTAAATAAAGTGATTTATTAAAAGGGGGAGTTATGCCTTGTGGAAGAAAAAGAAAGTTAAAAAAAGTTAAGCGTCACTGGTATAAAAAAAGAAGAAAGATGCAGAGACACAAGAAAAAATAAATGAGAAAAATAATAATTTTTCTTTGTATTCTCTTTACGATAGGAAGTACAAAAGCAGAAAATGTAATAGGAGATTATTTAAGATCCTTTATCTATATTTATAAGAAAGATTACCAAAAAGCTTATGAAGAATTAAAAAAAGCAGTAAAAAAAGACCCTTCCTCCAGTTTCTTACATCTAAAATTAGGATTGGTGCTTTTTAAATTAAAAAAATATGCTGAAGCAGAAAAAGAGCTTAAATATGCAAAAAAGCTTGATCCGGATAATTTAGATATTTCTGCTACTTTAATATTTTTTTATACAGCAAGAGGGGAAAAAGAAAAATTAGAAGAAGAATATCAGTTCTTTTTGGAAAAAGCACACAAACTTCAGCCTCAGAATATAAAGATTTCTGAATATTTGGCTCAATTCTATTTTTATAAAAAGATGCCTCGTGAAGCAATTAAAATATATCAGATGATTATAAAACAAAAACCAGATTATGCTGATGGGTATTATTGGTTGGGTTATTTATATGATGATACAGGAGAGAGAAAAAAAGCAATAAAGATGTGGAAGAAGACTTTAGAATTAAATCCTAAGCATGCTGATGCTTTGAATTCCTTAGGATATATTTATGCAGAGGAAGGGATTAAACTAAATGAGGCAGAAAAGTTGGTAAAGAAGGCATTAGAAAAAGACCCTCAAAATGGTGCTTATTTGGATAGCTTAGGTTGGGTATATTTTAAAAAGAAAGAATATAAAAAGGCAGAAGATTTTTTGCTTAAAGCAATTAAATTTACTAAAGATCCGGCAATTTATGAACATTTAGGTGACCTTTATATAACTTTGAATGATAAAGAAAAAGCTTTAAAATTTTATAAGGAAGGATTGAAATTTTTCCCTCAAAGTTTATCTTTAAAGAAAAAGGTAGAAAAATATGAATCAAAAAATAAAGGAATTGAAAAAAATAGCCAATAAAATAAGAAAATTAATCATTCAGATGATTTCTCGTGCAGGAAGCGGACATCCAGGAGGTTCTCTATCCAGTACGGAGATTATTACCTGTCTTTTTTTTGAAGTAATGCGTCATAATCCTAAGGATCCTCATTGGCCAGATAGAGATCGCTTTCATCTCTCTAAGGGTCATACCTGTCCTGCTTTATATGCAGCATTAGCTTTATGTGGATATTTTCCTAAGGAGGAACTTTGGACTTTAAGAAAGCTGGGATCGATCCTACAGGGTCATCCTGATCGACGCACTCCCGGAGTAGATGTAGCCAGTGGTTCTTTAGGTCAGGGTTTAAGTGTAGCAGTAGGTATGGCTTTGGCAGCACGTTTAGATAAAAAAGATTATCGTGTTTATTGTCTTATGGGAGATGGAGAGATTCAGGAAGGAAATATTTGGGAGGCAGCAATGTCAGCGGCTCATTTTAAATTAGATAATCTCTGTGGGATAGTTGATTATAATCGTTTTCAAATTGATGGGAGGGTAGAGGAAGTAATGAATTTGGAACCTTTAGTTAATAAATGGGAGGCTTTCGGCTGGCATGTTATTTCTTGCGATGGGCATAATATTGAGGAGTTATTAGAGGCTTTTGATGAGGCAAAATCAATAAAACAGAAACCCACAGTAATTATTGCTCATACAGTTAAGGGCAAAGGAGTCTCTTTCATGGAACATGTTGTAGATTTTCATGGACGTGCACCTAATGAGGAAGAGACAAAGATTGCTTTAGAGGAGTTGGAGAAAATAGGAAAACTTCTGGAGGAGAAAGATGAAGAATTCTGAAGAGTATCTTTATACCCGAGATATTTATGGAGAGACTCTTATAGAGTTGGGGAAAAAAGACCCTGATATTGTAGTTTTAGATGCGGATTTATCTTCTTCTACAAGAACAGCAAAGTTCGGTAAAGTTTTTCCTGAGCGTTTTTTCAATTTTGGAGTAGCAGAGCAGAATATGTTTGCTACTGCAGCAGGATTAGCCAGCTGTGGAAAAACTGTTTTTGTCTCTACCTTTGCTATGTTTGCTACCACAAGAGCACTTGACCAGATAAGGAATACTATTTGTTATAATGATTTTAACGTAAAGATTGTTGCTACTCATGCAGGAATTACTGTGGGAGAAGATGGCTCATCTCACCAGGCACTTGAAGATATAGGTGTTTTACGTTGCATTCCCAATATAAAGATAGTTGTGCCTTGTGATGCCTGGGAAGCAAAGGAAGCAGTTTTAGCGGCATATAATATAAAGGGACCTTTTTATGTTCGCTTAGGAAGGGCAAGGGTTCCTACAGTAAAGGAGAAGAAAAAGTTTGTTTTTGGCAAAGGTTATATTCTGCAAGAAGGAAAAGATATAGCGATTTTAGCTTGTGGGATAATGGTTTATTTTTCTCTTAAGGCAGCTCAAATATTAAGAAAGAAAGGGATTGAAGTAACGGTCGTTAATCTTCATACTATAAAACCCTTAGATGAAGAGTTAGTTGTTGAGATGGCAAAAAAGCATAAAGCTCTTTTTGTCTGTGAGGAGCATCAGGTAATTGGAGGATTGTATTCGGCAGTATGTGAGGTGTTAGCTGCTCATTATCCTAAAAAAGTTATGAGTATTGCGGTTAAAAATAGATTTGGACAGTCAGGTACTCCTTCTGAATTACTGAAAGAATATGGACTTACCCCCGAGGATATCGTTAATAGAGTGGAAGAGACCTTACAAGATTAGTCTGCTTTCTCCTGCCAAATTAAATCTTTATCTTAATGTAGTTGGAAAGTATCCTGGAGGTTACCATCGCATTCAGACTGTTATGACAAGGATTTCTTTATTTGATAGAGTAATAATAGAAAAAAGTAAAGAGACAAAGGTTATCTGTAATGACAAATCTTTAGAAAAAAATAATATATGTCTTAAAGTAGTAAATCTTTTGAAGAAAAAACTAAGGATAAAAGAGGATTTTTTAATTGTTCTTGAGAAAAAAATTCCTCCAGGAACAGGTTTGGGAGGAGCTTCCTCTAATGCTGCTTTAACTTTATTAGGGATAAATGAACTTTTAGGACTGCAGCTTAAAGAAAAAGAATTATTTGCCTTGGGCAGTAAAATAGGGAGTGATGTTAATTTTTTTCTTGCTCAAGCTCCTTTTGCTTTAGTCGAAGGCCGAGGAGAGAAAGTTACTCCCTGGAGACTTTTTTGGGATTTAGAGTATTTTGTTGTTTGCCCAAAAATAAATGTTTCTACTTCTTTGATATATAATAAATTGAGAATAAAAGGAAAATTGACAAAATTATTTAGTAATGTTAATATAATTCTGTATGCTTTAAGAAATAAAGATTATGTTTTTTTAAAAGAAGGTTTATTTAATATATTAGAAAAAACAACACTTACGTGTTTCTCTGATTTAGAAAAAAAGGTGAATGTTTTAAAAAAGTTAGGTTTTACTATGAGTGGCAGTGGTTCTGCTTTTTTCCGAATAATAGAAAGGGAGAATGAAAATAATACACACTTTTGTGGAAGAGATTTTTTGGCATTTAGGGTAAAAAGTTTCTAACTACAAGATTAAGCAAGGAGGAGGGATATGGAGATTACAGAAGTTAGGGTTTCTCTACGTCCACAAAATTCTAAAAGGCTTAAGGCATACGCAACAGTAACTTTTGATAATTCATTTGTAGTAAGGAACATCAAAGTGGTAGAGGGCAATCAGGGATTATTTGTTGCTATGCCGGCAAGAAAAATGAAACAGTTCTGCCCTCGCTGTGGGAAAAAGGTAGAGGTAGGTTCTAAATACTGCAACTGGTGTGGTGTGCAACTACCTCCACCACCTAAGGATATGGCTACAAGACAGATAATTCATCAGGATTTAGCCCATCCTATTAGTCAGGAGTTTCGTGATTATTTGCAGAGTAAAATTTTAGATGCTTATTATCGGGAAAAAGAGTCCTCAGAAAAAAAAGATTCTTCGCAATAAATCTTTTAAAATCTGCCCGGTGGTGTAACTGGTAACACACCAGAATTTGGGTCTGGGTATCTAGGTTCGAGTCCTAGCCGGGCAGATTTTTGGTGAAAGAAAATGGGTAAGAAGATAAGTGCAATAATTTTAGGAGCCGGAAAAGCTAAGCGATTAGGATTTAACTTTCCCAAAGTAATTGTAGAAGTAGGAGGACAACCATTAGTTTTTTATCTCTTAGACACTCTTTTTTCTTTAAAAAATTTAATTAAACAGATTATTTTTGTTGTAGGTTTCAGGAAAGAATTGGTTAAGGAAGTAGTTAGAAAAAGATATCCTGGGGTAGAATTTGTTGAACAAAAAGTTTTAAATGGTACTGCTAAAGCAGCCGAAATTGGTTTGGAAAAATGTAAGTACTCTCATGTTTTGATTTTATGTGGAGATACACCTTTAGTAGAGAAAAAGACGCTTTTAAATCTTTTAAAACTTCATTTTAAAAAAGATGCGGATTGTTCTTTTATTACTACTTCTGTTTCCTCAGAAAGTGATTTAGGCAGAGTAGTAAGAGATAAAAATAATAAGGTTATAAAGATTATAGAAAAGATAAATTTAAAAAAAGAGATAAACGAAGCTAATAGTGGGATTTATTGTTTTAAAAAAGATATTCTTGAAAAACAATTAAAAAGAGTAAAGATGGATAAACGCAAAAGGGAGTATTTTTTAACCCAATTAATTGAAATACTTGCTCAAAAAAATTTAAAAATTATAACTTACTTTTTAAAAGAAAATAAACAATTTATAGGAGTAAATACTCCTTCTGATTTGATTTATGTATATAGATTACTTAATCAGAAGTTTATTGAGCAAACACTGAAAAAAGGAGTAAGAATACTTGATCCTTATACTACTTTTTTAAGTTATAACACAAAAATTGGTAAAAATTCTATAATTTATCCCTTTACCTTTATTGAAAAAAATGTTATAATTGGCGACAATTGTAAAATTGGGCCTTTTGCCCATATAAGAGAGAATACAGTGATTAAGAAAGGTGTTCAAGTTGGCAACTTTGCAGAGATAAATCGTTCCTATATTGGCGAGGAAAGTAAAGTGAAACATTTCAGCTATTTAGGAGATGCTTATTTGGAAAAAAAAGTAAATATTGGTGCAGGAGTAGTTACGGCTAATTATGATGGGAAAAGAAAGAGTAAGACTTATATTGGAAAAGAGGCTTTTATAGGTTCAGATACAATTTTGGTTGCTCCTGTAAAAGTAGGGAAGAATGCTTTAACCGGAGCCGGTTCAGTAGTTACTAAAGATGTAAAGAAAAATTCTATAGTAGTTGGAGTTCCGGCAAAATTTTTTAAAAAAAGAGATTGATATGCTCATATTTACCGGTAATGCCAATCCGGAATTAGCAAAAAAGATCTGTCGATATCTTAAGACAAGATTAGGAAAAGCTTTAGTAGGCAGATTCAGTGATGGAGAGGTAAGAGTAAAGATAGAAGATAATGTAAGAGGAAGAGATGTTTTTGTTATTCAACCAACTTGCCCTCCTGTAAATGAAAATCTTATGGAGCTTTTGATTATGCTTGATGCATTAAGAAGAGCTTCAGCAAGAAGAATTACCGCGGTTATTCCTTATTTTGGTTATGCACGCCAAGACAGAAAAGATCAACCTCGTGTTCCAATTACTGCAAAATTAGTAGCTAATCTTTTGACTGTCGCCGGAGCAAATCGCATTCTTACTTTGGATTTACATGCCGGTCAAATTCAGGGATTTTTTGATATTCCCTTAGATCATCTTTATGCAGTGAATGTTTTTATCGAGTATTTTAAAAAATTAAAAATAAAAAATGATCTTGTTATTGTCTCTCCGGATGTGGGGGGAATAAAGATGGCACGTGCTTATGCAAAAAGATTTAAAGCTTCCTTAGCTATTGTGGATAAGAGAAGAAATTCGCCAGATTCTACCGAGGTAATGCATCTTTTAGGAGAAGTAAAGGGAAAAACTGCTATTTTAGTTGATGATTTAATTGCTACAGGAAGTTCTTTGGTAGAGGCAGCAAAAGTACTTAAAGAAAAAGGGGCAAAAAAAATCTATGCCTGTGTTACTCATGGGGTTTTATCCGGCAATGCGGTTAAGAAATTAGAAAATTCTTTTATAGATTTCTTAGCAATTACTGATTCTATACCTTTGCTCCCCCAGAAGAGAAGTAAGAGAATAAAGGTGGTTTCAGTAGCAGGATTATTTGCTGAGGCAATAAAAAGAATACATTTGGAAAAATCAATCAGTATTCTTTTTGATTTTATAAGAGCTTAACTATGGAAAAAGTTACAATTAAGGGGTTCAGAAGAGAAAACGCAGGAAAACAGGCAGCAAAAAAATTAAGAAGAGAAAAGTTTTTGCCGGCAATTATCTATGGAAAAGATATAAATTTACCTATTAAGATTCCTTATTCTGAGATAAAGATACTTAAAGCATATCATTTCAGTGAGACAGTTTTGGTAGAGATTCTTTTAGATAACTCAGATAAAGTAGAATGTATTATCAAAGATGTGCAATTTTATCCTTTAACAGAAGAGATAATTCATTTAGATTTTATGAAAGTTTCTCTTGAAGAAGCAGTAAGAGTAAAAGTTCCTATAGAGATAAAGGGGGAAGAAAGTATAAAAGAGGCAGTGATAGAACAGATGCTTTGGGAGTTAGAGATTGAAACTTTACCCTTAGAGATTCCAGAAAAAATAGTTGTAGATGTTTCTTCCTTAAATATTGGAGATTCATTTCATGTAAAAGATTTAAATTTAGGAGAAAAAATAAAGGTTGTTACTGATGCGGAGGAGACAATCGTTACTGTTTTGGCTAAAGAAGAAGTTGTTCCAGAAGAGGAGATAACTGCTGAGGAAGAAAAAGAACCGGAGGTAATTAAGGAGAAGAAGAAAGAAGAGAGTTGAAAATTATTGTTGGTTTAGGGAATCCTTTAAAAGAATATGAAAATACAAGACATAATGTTGGGCATATGGTGATAGAAAAAGTAGCTGAGGAGAAAAAAGTTAAACTAAAAAGGAATTCAAAATTAAAAGCTAAGATTGCCTCTTTTTTATATGATAAAGAAGATATAGTTCTAACCAAACCCTTAGTTTTTATGAATGAATCTTATATTACAGTAAAAAAATTACTCTCTTTTTATAAAATTCCTTTAAATGATCTTTTAGTAGTTTATGATGATATGGATTTACCTTTAGGAAGAGTGAAATTTACTTTAAAAGGTTCCTCAGCCGGACATAAAGGTATAGGTTCAATTATTAATTTCTTAGGAGAAGAATTTCCTCGTTTAAGAGTAGGCATTTCTCGTCCTCCTTCTCAGTTAGCAGTTGATTATGTATTATCAGAGTTTTCTCAAGAAGAAAAAAAATTTTTGGAGAATGTATTAAAAAGATGTGTAGTTGCTTTATTAGATTGGGTAAAATTTGGATTAAATTATGTGATGCAGAAATATAACCGAAAGGATTTTTTATGAGATTTTATGAATCGATGATAATTTTAAGACCGGATTTGACTCAAGAAGAAAGAGAATCGGTTTTTGAAAAGTTAAAAAAGAAAGTGAAAGATTTGGGAGGAGAGGTGTTAGAGGCAAAAGTATGGCGAGAACAGAACTTTGTTTATCCTATTCGTTCCCGAGGAGCAGAGAAGAAAAAATTTAACAAAGGCATTTATTATCTTATTAATTTTAAACTTGCTACTACCAAACTATCTGATTTTAAAGAAACGATAAGACTGGAAGAGAGAATTTTGCGCAATCTTATTATAAGAAGAGATGGTTAATTTAAATAAAGTGTTTCTTATGGGAAATTTAACTGCTGATCCCCAGCTTCGTTATACTCCTTCAGGGACTCCGGTAATTACTTTGAGGATTGCAGTGAATACTCCTTTTAAAGATAGAAATGGAGAGATGAAAAGAGATACTTGCTTTATAAATGTAATAGTATGGGGAAAGTCAGCCGAGGTTTGTAATCAATATCTTACCAAAGGAAGGAGTATATTTGTAGAAGGACGACTTCAGTCAAGAAGTTGGCAGGATAGTGAAGGGAGAAAGAGGACAACAATTGAAGTGAAAGCAGATAGAGTTCAATTTATGTCCACATCTTACAAAGAAGAGGCGACCTCCGTAGATTCAGAACAGTTAGAGGCAGGATTTCCCGAATTAGATGAGGAAGGAGCATTATAATGGCTAAAAAGAAAAAACCTAAGCAGGTACGTTTTAAAAAAGAATGTATCTTTTGTAAAAAAGATTTAGAGATTGATTACAAAAATATAGATTTACTTTCACGTTTTCTTTCTTCTAAAGGGAGAATAATTTCACGAAGAATTTCCGGAAACTGTGCCAAACATCAGCGCAAATTAGCCCGAGAGATAAAAAGAGCCCGTTTTTTAGCTCTTCTGCCGTATCTTGTGAAATGAGGATAATTCTTCTTAAAGAAGTTGCACGTTTAGGCAAAGAGGGGGATATAGTAGAGGTAAAAAATGGTTATGCACGCAATTATCTTATCCCTTATGGCTTTGCTCTAAAAGCTACGCGAGAAAATTTGAAAAAATTTGAGGAATTGAAAAGAAGAGAGGAGAAACTTTTAGAAAAAAGAAAAAAAGAGGCTTTAAAACTTAAAGAAAAGTTAGAAAAAATTTCTTTAACTATTCAAGCAGAGGTAAAAGAAAATGATGAAATTTATGGCAGTGTTGGCCAGGTTCAGATTAAAAATACCTTAAAAGAAGAAGGAATAGAGATAGAAAAAGATAGAATTCAGTTAGAGGAACCAATAAAAAAATTAGGGATTTATAAAGTTAAGATTAATTTAGAAAAAGATATTGATGCTTTTTTACGTGTATGGGTAGTCAAAAAATAAATCTCGCCTCTTCTGATTTAGAGAAACTTCCCCCACAAAATATTGAAGCAGAGATGGCGGTTTTAGGAGCGATGCTTATTGATGAGGAAGTTATTCCTGAGGTAGTAGAAATAGTTGACGAGAACGCTTTCTATAAAGAAGAGCATAAAATTATCTTTTCTACAATTATTTCTCTTTTTGATAAAAGAAAAAAAGTAGACCTTCTTACAGTCTCAGAGGAATTAAATAAGAAGAAATTATTAGAGAAAGTAGGAGGAGCAACTTATTTGACTACTTTGACTGATTTTGTTCCTTCTTCAAGTAATGCCGTCCATTACGCACGTATTGTTAAAGAGAAAAGTATCTTGCGTTTTTTAATAAGCAATGCTCATCAAATCTTATCCTTAGCTTATAAGGAGGAGGAAGATGTAAATTCTATTTTAGATAAAGCAGAAAAATTGATTTTTGAGATAAGTGATGCACGTGTTGAAGGGGGATATACTCACATTAAAGAACTTCTTAAAGAAAGCATTGAGGCAATTGAAGCTCTTTATTATAAAAAGTCTCACATTACGGGCATCCCTACCGGGTTTATTGATTTTGATACAAAAACCGCTGGTCTGCAGAAGGGAGATTTTATCGTTGTTGCTGGACGTCCCAGTATGGGTAAAAGTGCTTTTGTGAGTAATATTGTTGAATATGTAGGAGTAGAAGAGAAAATTCCCGTTGTTTTTTTTAGTTTAGAGATGTCCCGTCAGCAGCTTATTCAAAGAATTTTGTGTTCCCAAGCAAAAGTAGATATTCATAAACTAAGGACCGGATTTTTATCTCCCAGTGAATGGCCTCTTCTTACCTCTGCTGCAGGAAAGCTGTCTAATGCTCCCATTTATATTGATGATACCCCAGCAATGAATATTTTTGAAATAAGAGCAAAAGCAAGGAGGCTCAAGGCGCATCATAATATTCAACTTTTAGTTATTGACTATCTTCAAATGATTCGCACTGTAGGCAGAAGAGAATCGCGGCAACAAGAGATTTCTGAAATTTCGCGAGCATTGAAGTCCTTAGCTAAGGAATTAGATATTCCTTTGATTGCTGTAAGTCAACTTTCACGTGCAGTTGAATCACGAGCGGACCATCGTCCCCAACTTTCTGATTTAAGAGAATCAGGAGCAATTGAGCAAGACGCAGATGTAGTTGTTTTGCTTTTGCGAGAAGAGTATTATAATCCTACTCCAGAAAATAAAGGTATTGCTGAGGTGATTATTGCTAAGCAAAGGAATGGACCAACAGGAAGCATTTTTTTGGGATTTATAAAGGAATATATGAGATTTGTTAATCTTTCCAAGGTTAAAGAAGATTGATTTTGTCTTTTTTAAAGATATAATAATTCTATGAGAAAATTAATTTTTTTCTTTTTTTGTTTTTTCCTTCCTTCCTTTCTATTTTCTCAAGAAAAGATCATCTATCGGATAGAAGTAGAAGGAAATAGAATTATTAGTAAAGAGAAAATTTTTTCTTGTATTAAAACTAAAGTTGGAGGAATATACCGGGAAAATGTTATCAATCAGGATATAAAGGCTTTAATGGATTTGGGTTATTTTGATAAAGTAGAGGTAGATAAAATTGATACTCCTCAAGGAGTTATTGTTCGTTTCCGTTTAAAAGAAAAGCCTATTCTTAAGAAAATTACTATTGAAGAAACACGTTTTGTAAGAAAAAGAAAGATTAAGGAAATAATAGAGTCTGAATTTAAAGAGGGGGCTTTTTTTGATGAATTTAAATTAGAAGAAGCAATAAAAAAGATAAAAGAGTTTTATTATGGAAAAGGATTCTCTCAAACGAAGGTAGATTATGAGATTAGTAAAGATAAAGAAAATCAAGTTTGTTTAAAAATAAAAATTAATGAGGGGGGGATTCTTAAAGTAAAAAAAATAATTATTAAAGGGAATAAAAGTTTCTCGGCAAAAAAAATCAAAAAATTAATGCATACAAAAGAAGCATGGTTATTCAATAAGGGGATTTTTAAAAAAGAAGTTTTAGAGGATGATATTAATCGTATTAAAGAGTTTTACAAAAATAATGGTTTTGCGGATGTAAAGGTAGATTATAATTGGGATTTTCTGAATGGTAAAGTCTATATTACTATTAAAATAAATGAAGGATTGCGTTACTATGTAGGAAAGATAAATATTGAAGGAAATAAAAAAATTAGTTTATCCCAGATTCGCAAAGTTATTTTTCTTAAAGAAGGTGATATATATACAGAAAGAAAGATTGATGAGCAAATAGCAAAAATTCAAGGACTTTATTTTGATAAAGGATTTATATTTGTCCAGGTGAAAGCTTTACCTTTTCTTAATCCTGAGACAAGAAAAGTTGATGTTACTTTTAAAATTGTAGAGAATGAGGTAAATTATGTGGAGGAAATAATTATTCAGGGGAACGAGAAGACAAAAGATAAAGTAATCAGAAGAGAATTAAGAATATATCCCGGAGATAGGTTCGATGGGAAAAAAATTAGAGAATCAAAGAGACGCTTGGAGAATTTAGACTTTTTTGATGAGATACGTTTTGATATTCAGCCAACCTCTCGTCCTAATTGGCAAAAATTAATTGTTGAAGTTAAAGAGAAAAAGACAGGTTATTTAAGTTTTGGAGGAGGATACTCTTCAGTAGATAAATTTGTGGGTTTTTTAGAATTGAGACAACGTAATTTTGATTATCATAACTGGAGAACTTTTACCGGAGCCGGACAAGATTTAAGTTTATATTTAAGTTCAGGAACCCTTACAGAAACTTACGAAATAAGTTTTACTAATCCCTGGATATTTGATTATCCTATTTCTTTTGGTTTTGATGGATATAAAAGAGAACATGAGAAAGAAGAAAATGTAGGATATGGATATAAAGTAGATGCACGTGGAGGAAGGTTGCGTTTAGGAAGAGAATTTTCTGATTATTTTAGGGGGGGTGTCTCGTATCGTTTTGAGAAAGTTGAGATAAGTGATGTACCTTCTGATGCTACTACTGAGTTAAAAGAAGAAGAGGGAGAAGCAGATTTAAGTAGTTTAGAGACAAGTTTAATTTGGGATTATCGTGATAGTGCTATTAATCCTTCTCAAGGATTTTATACTTCTTTGTCTTTCCAGCTTACCGGAGGATTTTTAGGAGGAGATAAAGATTTTTTAAAGAGTATGTTTCGTTTTAGCGATTATTTTCCTATAAAAAAGAAATCGGTTTTAGAATTTAAGCTACGTATAGGAATTGCACATCCTTTCTCTAATACCGAGAAAGTGCCTATTTATGAGAGGTTTTTTGCTGGAGGAGCAAATACTATTCGTGGATACCATGAAAGAAAAGTTGGGCCTATAGATCCTGTAACTGAGGATCCTATTGGAGGAGAGGCGCTTTTTATTACTAATTTAGAATATACTTATACTTTAAACAAGATTATTAAAGCAGCTGCCTTTTTTGATAGTGGAAATGTTTGGAAGAAGAAAAGTGATTTTTTAAGTGGAGGTTTAAAATCAAGTGTGGGAGTAGGGGTAAGGGTAAAGACTCCTTTAGGACCAATTAAGGTTGATTATGGATGGCCTCTTAATAAAGAGCCGGGAGAAGAGAAAAAAGAGGGAAGGTTTCATTTTAGTATAAGCAGAGGTTTTTAATTAAGAAAGGAGGAAAATTGCTAAAAAAGATAACTATTTTAACAGGAATGTTTATTTTTCTGATTTCTTCTACTGTTTGCCCTCAAGGATTAAAAATAGGTTATGTGGATATTCTTAAGCTTTTCAATCAATATAAAAAGACACAGGATTATGATAAAATGTTAGGGAGTAAAAGGAGCAAGAAAGAAAAACTATTAGAGGAGAAAAAAGAGAAGATAAAAAAAATGCAGGAGAAGTTAAATTTGCTTAATGAGAAAGAGCAAGAAAAACAGCGAAAAAAAATTACACAAGCAGCAGAAGAATATAGAGAGATGGAAAGAGAATTTTATTTAGATTTGAAAAAAGAAAGAGATGAGAAGATGAAGGAGATTGTTGAAGATATAAAGAAAGTTATTGATGAGTATGGGAAGAAGTATGGGTATCAAATTATCTTTAATAAAGGAGCTGTGCTTTACGGGGAAGAGGGGTTAGATTTAACAGACACTATTTTGAAGATAATGAATCAGAATTATAAAAAATGAAGTTTAAATTAGGAGAAATTGCCAAAATAATTAATGGAGAGTTAAAGGGAGATCCAAATATTGTAATTACAGGAATTTCAGGGATAAAGGAGGCAAAAGAGGGAGATATTACTTTTTTAGCTAATCCTAAATATCTTTCCTTAATGAAATCCACAAAGGCTTCAGCAATTATAACTTCTCAAGATGTAGAATATTTTCTAAAGCCTATTATAAAGACAGAAAGTCCCTCTTTAGCTTTTGCGAAAGTAGTGAATTTATTTTCTCCTCCTGATGTTCATCATCCTTCTGGTATTCATCCTACAGCAATAATCTCTCATAGTGCAAGGTTGGGTAAAAATGTAGCTATTGGTGCTTACACAATTATTGAAGGCGAGGTAGAGATTGGCGATGATTCTATAATTTATGGAAATTGCTATGTTGGTTATAAGACAAAAATAGGTAAAAGCTGTTTAATTTATCCGGGAGTCTCTATTCGGGAAAAGATTGAGATAGGAGATAGAGTAATAATTCATTCGGGAACAGTTATCGGGAGTGATGGATTTGGATTCGCCACAGTTAAAGGAGTAAGAGAAAAAATACCTCAGGTAGGAACAGTAGTCATCGGAGATGATGTAGAGATTGGTGCTAATGTTACTATTGATCGGGCTCGTTTTGATAAGACAATTATTGGTAAGGGAACAAAGATAGATAATTTAGTACAGATTGCTCACAATGTAGTAATTGGAGAAAATTGCATTATTGTTGCTCAGGTAGGAATTTCTGGAAGCACAACCTTAGGAAAAGGGGTAATTCTGGCTGGTCAGGCAGGAGTAGTAGGGCATATTCATATCGGTGATGGGGCGATAGTTGCTGCCCAGGCAGGAGTAACAAAATCAGTTCCTCCTAATACCAAGGTTTCTGGATATCCTGCCAAACCCCATAATGTAGCTAAAAGAGTTAATGCCTGTATTCAGAAATTGCCTCAGCTTTATAAAAGAATAAAAGAGCTTGAGGAGAAAATTGAAGAGTTGGAAAAAGAATTAAAAAAAGGTGGAAAAGCAAAGAACGATTCAAAATAAGGTTAGTTTAGAAGGAGTTGGGCTTCATACAGGAAAAAAGACAAAGATTGAATTTTTACCTGCTTCCCCGGATAGCGGAATATTTTTTGTAAGGAGAGATTTAGAAAACGCACCAATAATTAAAGCAAATTATTATTCAGTTGTTGAACCAGAAAAATTTCCCCGTCGCACCTCTATAGGATTGGATTCTGTTTATGTACATACAATTGAACATCTTATGGCGGCATTACATTTTTTAAAAATTGATAATTTAAGAATTGATATTTGGGGGGAAGAAGTTCCGGGAATGGATGGAAGTGCAAAAGACTTTGTAGAATGTTTAAAAAAAGCTCATATCATAGAGCAGCCCTCTAAACGTAAATATTTAGTGATAAAAGAACCTTTATGGGTTTGTGAAGAAGATGCAAGCATATTTATTTTCCCTTATCCTTCTTTAAGAATTTCTTACGTTCTAAAATATAATAATTCTTTTATTAATACTGAATACTTGGATATAAATTTGGATGGAAAATATGAAGAAGATTTTTATAAAGCAAGAACTTTCTGTTTGGAAGAAGAAGTAAAGCCTCTTTTAGAATTAGGTTTGGGGAAAGGTTCCAGTTATGAAAATACATTGGTAGTTTCTCAAGATAAAATAATAAATAATGAGTTAAGAATTGCTGATGAGTTTGTGAAACACAAAGTGTTGGATTTAGTAGGAGATTTATATTTAGCTGGTTCTTTAAAAGGGTATGTAGTAGCGATAAAAAGCGGACATAATCTTAATATAAAATTAGTTAAAAGGATTAAAGAATATCAAAAAAAACAAACCTTAGGAGGTATTGCTTCTTTTACTGATTTTGTTCCCCAATTCAAAGATGTATCCATAGAAGAGATAATGAAAATTTTACCTCATCGATTTCCGTTTTTGCTTGTAGATAGAATTATTTATTTAGAGCCAGGCAAGAAAGCAATAGGAATAAAAAATGTTACGATTAATGATTATTTTTTTAAAGGACATTTTCCCTCCCGCCCTGTTATGCCGGGGGTATTAATTATTGAAGCAATGGCACAGGTGGGAGGGGTTTTAATGCTTGCCCATCAAGAGAATAAAGGTAAACTTGCTTATTTTATGGCTGCAGATAAAGTAAAATTTAGAAAAACAGTAGTTCCTGGAGATCAATTAGTGATTGAAGTTACTTCAGGAAGAGTAAAAAGTAAAACAGGAATTGTTTATACTAAGGCATATGTTAAAGATAAAGTGGTTGCTGAAGCTGAACTTATGTTCGTTCTTGTAGAGGCTTAATAAATGAAATACTTTTTAAGAGTTTGGGAAAAGTTAGATTTAGAGGAGGTAAAAAATCATCTTTTAGTAATTGGAGAGTTAACAGGGGAGTGTTTTTCTTGTCATAAAGTAGGAGTAAAGATTGAGGAAAAGATATGTCCTCAATGTAAAAAAGAATTTAAATATATAGGATTTAGAAGGAAAATAAATTCCTCTTCAATTGCTAAGTTTAGAAAAATATATCCGGAGGCTATATTTATTGATTTTGAAGATTTTAGGAAAGCTTTATCTAAGAAGGAAGCAAGAAAGATTTTGAATTTCTGATGAAGAAAAGTTTAACTTTAACAGAAATTTTGGTTTCTGCTTTTATTATCGCTACTTCTTTTACTGCTGTAATAGTGGTGTTTGTTAACATAGGAGGGTTCACACAGACTTTTGAAAAGAGTTATTATGCTACTTTGTTGGCTGCAAGTAATTTAAATAATTTATGGTTATCTGTAAGAGAAGATACTTGGGATTTAGGAGCTCTTTCTTCAGGAAATCATACTCTTTCTTCTGTAACTATGGAGAGAACAACTTATAATTTGAGCTATACAGTAAGTAATATTTCAGGAGTAGATTATCGTAAGGTTGATTTTAAAGTTAGCTGGTAGTATGGAGAAGAATGCATTAACATTAGTTGAATTATTACTTGCTACTGCTCTTTTGGGGACAATTTTACTTGCTGTAGGAGTATTCGAGCTTTTTAGTTTGCGTATGTATCATAAGCAAGATTATTACAAAGAAGTTTCTTCGGAAGCTGTTTTTATTGTTAGCCATCTAAGTAAATACATACAGAATGCTGTTGGAGATAAGGATAATCCAGGGATAGATGTAAGCTGGATATCTCCGACAGCTTCTTGTAAATGCACAGGGGCTGCAGGCAGTAGTTGTAATTGCTATGTAGACATAAGAAACGATACAAATAATACACCTTTTGATTATAGTGATGATATGGTAAGAAGATATGCATACAACAGCACAAATTATGAGTTGAGATTTTATTCTGATTATGGAGCCAGTCCTAATCGGTACAGTGTTTTATCCAGAAAAGTAGTGGATTGTGAGTTTTCTTTTAGTATAGATACTCCTCAGATATTTAAAATAGATACATTAAAGTTAAGGCATGATCCTACAAGGGATGCTTCTCAGGATAATCCTGAGACAGAAATTTCTTCAATAAATTTATTCTCTTTTTCTCATCCTTTAAATTGAAAGGAGGAAAAATGAAAATAGTAAAAGGAGAGGAGATTATAGTAGCTGTTGAAAACAAAGTGGGTAGGTTAGAAGAGATAACGGGGATGATTTCAAAAGAAGGGATTAATATTCGTGCTATTGCTGCTTATGTAGAGAATAATCAGGCTATATTTAGAATAATTACTTCTGATAATTTAAAAACTAAAGAGATTCTTTCACAAAAAGGATTAAGACCAGAAACTAAAGAGGTGGCAATTGTAGAGCTTCCGGATAAAATAGGAGAATTACATACAATGGCAGAAAAACTTAAAGAGGCAAATATTGATTTAGAATATATCTATGGAACTACCACCACTGCTGAAGTTGCTACTTTAATTTTTTCTTCTAACAATAACGAAAGAGCTATTCAGATTTTGGCTAACTTATAGAAATTATAGAATTTTTTCCTCCAAAAGTATCATCTTCCTGATGAGGATTATAAGGATCAGTCATCCAGCTATTTTCTGCTAAGAATTTATAGCGATATCTTCCTTTCTTAAGTGGAAGAGTTAAAAACCAACTTTCCTCATCAATCTTTCTCATTTTATATTCTTCTTTCTTCTGCCAAGAATTGAAATCGCCTACTACATAAATTTCTTTTAAATTTTTTCCTTTAAAGAAAAAATAAGCCCAACTCTTATCTTGATCAAGAGAAACAATTTCTTCACTGAGGAAAGAATAATCTTGTGCTCCTCGAGAGGAAGGTTTATGTTCAAAAATACTTAATCCTTTAAAAGAAGCTTCTCTCAGACTTATATTTGTCCTTATAATTGTATTTAAAAGATTGTTTTTTAGCTCTTTTTTAATATTTTCTAAAAGAACTAAAGAGAATTTAGAACGACGATCAAATTGAGTGATAAGATAATGTGTTTTTATCTCTTGGGCAGTTTTTTCTTTAACTAATTTTATAATTTCACCAAGAGTTTTTAATCCTTCTAAGGAAAAAGGACAAATCAGGAGGGGAACAATAACATAGGAAGAAGCTACAATTGCATTTAAAGAAAGCAGTCCTAAATTAGGAGGACAATCAATAATTACATAGTCATAATAGTGAGCATTCAGAGAAAGAATTTTATAGAGAAAAAATAATTTATCAGGAAGATCATTAATTTTATGTTCCCATATACTTAAACTTATGCGTGATGTAAGGAGAAAAAAATTTTCTTTTCTTTTCTGAACAAAAGAGTTTAGATTTATATTTTCCTCATTTAAAAAACTTTCAAAGACATCTACAATACTTTTTTCTTGATTTTTCATTCCTAAATATAAACTTGCATGAGATTGAGGGTCTAAATCAATTAAAAGAGTCTTATATTTTTTACTTAAAGCAAAAGAAAGATTAACTGAGGTAGTTGTTTTACCGCAGCCCCCTTTTTGATTAACAATGGCAATAACCTTCATTCTACCTCCTTCCCTTTAAGTTTTATATCTTCAATTAGTAAAGAAAGAGGCTCATTCTTTAAATTATAAAAAGTTAATCTTATCTGCTTTATTCGAGAAAGATTTACTAAAGAAGATATATTTTTGAAATCAAGAAGAATAGTCTCTTTATTGGAATTGGTAGTAGGATTGACCTTTGCTCTTAAGGGATTGAGAGCATTGGAATAAAATCGTTCATCTCTCACTATACAAATTATTTTTAACTTAGGAGAGACATTTTCTAAAAAATTTAGATGTAAAGAGAGATAGTTTTTTTCTAAATCAATAGGCTTTTTTACATTAAGAATTAATCCCTGAGGTTTTTTGTAAAAAAGAGGTAGATAGACTACTCCCCGGGAAAATTTAATCTTTCCTTCTGAATTTATTAATTTGATTGATTTTAAAAATTTTGTAGTAAGCAGACTTCCTTCAGATTTTTTTAGATGAGGGATAAGGATTATTCTATAATGATGAAAAAAAATAAAAAAAGCTATCAAAAAGAATAAAAAGATAGAAGGGATTAATAAATACTTTTTTCTCTTCTCTGGTTTTTTTTCTTGCAGGAAATAGGTTTCTTCAATCCTTTTCATATCCCAATCAGCTGAATTTTTATATTTTACTTTCATCCCAAGAATATATTAACATTGAAAGAGGATAAAATCAATTATATAATTTAAGAAATGCAAGAAGCTCTCTTTTACCAGAGAAAAGAAAATAATATTGTGGAATGTCGGTTGTGTAATCATTTCTGTAAAATTAAAGAGGGTGGTTTAGGGATATGTAAAGTAAGAAAGAATGAAAAGGGTAAATTATATAGTTTAAATTATGGAGAATTAATTGCTAAAAGTGTAGATCCAATTGAGAAAAAGCCATTTTTTCATTTTTTCCCTTCCAGTTTGGCATATTCTATAGCTTCCTTAGGATGTAATTTTAAATGTGTATTTTGTCAGAATTGGGAGATTTCTCAGAAAGAAGAAGCAGATAAATTAGGGATTAGAGGGAAAGAGTTTACACCTTATCAGATTGTAGAAGAAGCTCTTGAGTATAAATGCAGAAGTATCTCTTATACCTATACAGAACCCACAGTATTTTTTGAATTTGCTTATGAATGTGCAAAATTGGCTAAAAAGCGCGGTCTTTATAATAATTTTGTCACCAATGGTTTTATGAGTAAAGAGGCAATAGAGTTAATCTCTCCGTATCTGGATGCAGCTAATATAGATTTGAAAGCTTTTTCTGAAGAATTTTATAAAAAATATTGTAAAGCAAGTTTAGCTCCTGTATTAGAAAATATAAAGCTAATGAAAGAGAAAGGAATTTGGATAGAGGTAACTACTTTAATTATTCCTGGATTAAATGATTCTGAGGAAGAGCTTAAAAAGATTGCTTCTTTTCTTGCTTCTTTATCTTCTGATATCCCCTGGCATGTTAATCGCTTTCATCCAGATTATAGGTTTTATGAAAGCCAACCTACTCCTTTATCTACTTTGAAAAAAGCTTATGAAATTGGAAAAAAGCAAGGCTTAAAGTATATATACATCGGCAATATATATACTGATTATGGAGAAAATACCTATTGTCCCGAGTGTGGAAAGTTACTTATCAAAAGAGTAGGTTTTTCTGTAGAGGAAAACAAAATCTATAAAGGAAGGTGTAAATTTTGCAATACGAAAATTGAGGGCTTCTGGGATTAAGATGAAAAAATGGGATGTAATTGTTGTAGGGGCAGGACATGCAGGAATTGAGGCTGCCAATATTTCTGCCAAATCGGGAGTATCAGTATTAGTTTTAACTTTAAGTTTAGATACGATAGGAAAACTTTCCTGTAATCCTGCAGTAGGAGGCGTTTCTAAGGGGCAGTTAGTAAAAGAGGTAGATGCTTTAGGGGGATTAATTGGTAAAATTGCTGATAAATGTGCAGTAAGTTACCGCCGGCTCAACAAAAGTAAAGGAAAAGCAGTCTGGTCAACAAGAGCTCAGGTAGACAGATTCTTATATCCTAAGGTTGCCCGTTCTTTTTTGGAGGAGAGTGAAAATATAAAGATATTAGAGGCGCAGGTATCTAAAATATTAACAAAAAATAAAAAAGTAATTGGTGTAGAGACCAATTTTGGTGAGATTTTTTATGCTGAGACAGTAATAATCTGTGCAGGAACATTTCTTAAAAGTAAAATTCATATTGGATTGAATAATTTCTCAGGAGGCCGTCTTTATGAGTTATCCAGTGATGATTTATTTGAAAGTATTAAAAAATTGGGATTTAAAACCCTTCATTTTAAGACAGGAACTTGTGCCCGTCTGGATAAAAGAACGATTGATTTCTCCAAACTGATAGAACAATCTCCTCATTATGATGTAGAACCTTTCTCTTTTTCTAATAAAGACACGCCTTCTCAGCAGTTAAGTTGTTATATTACTTATACTAATAAGAAAACTCATAAGATAATATTAAAAAATTTGGATCGCTCTCCTCTTTATACAGGAAAAATTAAGGCAAAAGGAGTAAGGTATTGCCCTTCCTTAGAGGATAAAGTAGTAAAATTTCCTGAAAAGGAGAAACATCAAGTATTTATTGAACCGGAGGGACAGGATTCACAGGAAGTATATCCTAATGGGATTTCTACCTCTTTACCTTTTGATGTGCAGGTAGATTTTATCCATACGATAGAAGGATTAGAAAACGCAAGAATTTTACGTCCTGGCTATGGGATTGAACATGGCTTAATTATGCCTACACAGCTATATCCTACCTTAGAATCAAGAATTATTTCTGGTCTGTTTTTTGCCGGACAGGTAAATGGAACCACCGGATATGAGGAAGCTGCGGCTCAGGGGATAATTGCTGGGATTAATGCTGCTTTGAAAGTAAAAAGAAAGCCTCCCTTTATTTTAAAAAGGGAGGAGGCTTTTATTGGTGTATTAATTGATGATTTGACAAAAAAAGGAGTGGATGAGCCCTATAGGATGTTTACTTCCCGTGCAGAATTTCGTCTTCTTTTAAGAGAAAGCAATGCTGATATTCGTCTTGCAGATAAAGCGTATCAGTTAGGTTTGATTAATAAAGAAGAATATGAGAGAATTCAGGAGAAAAAAAGAAAAATGGAGAGAGAAATTGAGAATTTAAAAAAAACAAGAATAATTTTTAATGGAGAAAAAAAATCTCTCTACCAAATACTGAAGATGCCCCAGATAGATTTTGAAGATATAACTCCTTATCTTAAGGGAAAAATAGACGACCCTTTAGTAAAAAGGGAGATAGAGATAAATGTTAAATATGAAGGATTTATAAAAAGAGAAGCCAGTCATGCTAAAGAATTAAAAGAGATGGATAAGGTAAAACTTCCCTCCTGGCTTAATTTTGATGAAGTTCCTTCTTTATCTAAGGAGGTAAAAGAAAAGCTAAATAAATTCAGACCTCAAACCTTAGGAGAAGCCTTAAGAATTTCAGGAATTACACCCGCAGCAGTGATTAATATTTATAATTATTTAAAGATAAAAAAGTCAAAGTTCTAATTCTTTTCCTATAAAAAGAGCTGTATTTTCTATACTTTTTTGAGGTTTTAATAACTCTTTTATTTTGGATAAATCTTTTTTAATTTTTTGATAAAAAGAAGGATTTTCAATAATCTCCAGAGTTTTTTCTGCTAAGTTATAAGAATTAGCCTCTTTCTGTACGAATTCTTCCACAATCTTTTTATTAGCTAATATATTAGGCATACCAATAAATTTTACCTTGACCATTTTTTTAAGAAAAAGAAAAGTTAAAGGATTTACTTTGTAAAAAATAAGAAAAGGAATTCCCAATACTGCTGTCTCTAAAGTAGCGGTTCCAGAAGATGCGAGAATAAAATGAGTAATTGCTAAAGATTGATAGTTATAAGGTTTAATTTTTATACTTTGACCTACATATTTTAAATAAAAAGATTTTTCAATATTGGGAGGACGAAGGATTAAAAACTCATAGTTTTTTAATCTTTTTTTCAAAATCTGGTAAGTAGATAGAGTTAAGGGAAGATGTGATTTTAATTCATTCTTTCTTGAGCCAGGAAGAAAGGTAATGATATTTTGTGGATTATGCACAAAGTTTTGAGGTATTATATCCAAAAGAGGATGACCAAAATAAAAAGCCTCAATCCCTCTTTTTAGATACCATTCTTTTTCAAATTCAAAAATTACAATCATCTTCTCAATATATTCTTTTATAATCTTTACTCTTTTTTCTCTCCATGCCCATATTTGAGGGCTGATATAATAAAATATTCTAAATTGCTTTTTAAGTTTTTTAGCCAAATGCAAATTGAATTCGGGAAAATCAACAAGAATAATTAAATCCGGCTTTATCTTTTTAATCCACAAAATAGTTTTTTTTAAAACAAAATAGAGTCTAATTAAGTATTTTGATGTCTCCCATAAACCGGAGACAGCATAATTTACAAGATTGAATAAAAAAGAAGAATGTTTTTTTAAATTTTCTCCACCTAAGGAAAAAATTAAAATTTTCTCCTGATAAATCTCTTTCAATTTCTGAGCAAGCATTCCGGCAAATAAATCTCCTGATTTATCTCCTGCGATAATGAGGATTTTTCTCATTTTTTTTCTATTATTTTTTGGATTTTTAAAGCAAGTTTTAAAGCAAGGCAGGCTCTCTCTAAGGAATTCCAATTAAATCTTTTTTTCTTTATTTGAGTGAGGAAATCTTTTAATTCTTCTTCTAAAGGCTCATTTTTGCAGGATAAACATTTATATTGAATTTTCTTTCTTTTCTTTTTATAAATTTCTATTTTTTGCTGGGCAAGGTCTAAGGAAATGTAGTCAGAAGAAGAAAAAATACGCAGTTTTCTCATTTTTTCCTTAGAGATACGAGAGACAACAAGATTAGCGATTAAGCCTTCTTTAAACACTATCCGAGCATTGGCAATATCAAAATGGGAAGATAATACTTTTGCTCCAATCGCTTCAATTCTTTTAATCTCTCTTTTTTTTACCAGTTCCAATATAAGGTCTAAATCATGAATCATTAAGTCTAAGATTACACTTATATCTAAGGAACGATAAGGATAAGGGCTTAGTCGGTGGCACTCAATAAAATAAGGTTGATGAATAATTTTTCTTATTTTTTGGTAAGCACAATTATAACGTTCGGTATGTCCCACAAAAAGGAGAGTTTTGCTTTTCTTAGATAAGTTGAAAAGATAGTTTGTCTCCTTTAAAGAAGAAGCTAAAGGCTTTTCCACTAAAGTAGGGATTTTATTTTTAAGAAAAAATTTTGCTATTTCAAAATGAGATGAGGTGGGGGTAGAGATGATTACAAAATCAACTTTATTTTTTAAAAGAGTATAACAAGAAAAACTTTCATAAGGGTATAAAGATAATTTTTTTCTATCTTTATCAACCAGATATATTTTTTTAATCTCTTTAGATTTTTCAAGAATTTTTAAACGCAGACTACCTACTTTCCCCACCCCAATAATTGCTGCCTTCATTTTTGATTATTTAATCTACTTAACCATTCTAAACTTAATCAGTAATAAATTCAATATTTTTATCTCTATACAGAAAAGATCAGGAAGATAAAATTTAAAAAGAATCTTTTGAGAATTAACTGTCACGACAATATAATAATGTCACCTTTTTGCAAAATAGAAATGTCAGGTTAATTGATGTAAGATACCATCTCTCAAAGAGACTAAGGAGGTGGTATCATGGAAAGCAAATTCAGTTTGAGTATGAAGGAAATAGGCAGATATGAGGTAATTAAAGAAAATATAGAAAAACGACTAAAAGTAGTTGAAGTAGCTAAAATATTGGGATTGTCAGAGAGACAAGTTTACAGGATAAAAGCAAGAGTGAGAGAAAAGGGAATAAAGGGGCTGATACACAGGTTAAGAGGTAGAAGTTCAAAGAGGAAAGTATCAGAGAAGATAAGGGATGAAGTAGTTAATCTTTATCAGACAAAATATTATGGATTTAACATCAATCATTTTACTGAATTCTTAGCAGAACAGGAAGGGATAAAATTAAGTCGGGAAACAGTAAGGAAGATGTTAAGAGAAGAAGGTAAATATCCTAAAAAACCCAAAAAGAGACCGAAGCACAGAGTAAGAAGAGAACCAATGCCTAAGGAGGCAATATCAATGCAACTTGATGCCTCAAAGCATCTCTGGATACCTGAAATAGACAGGAACATATATTTGATTGCTATTATAGATGATGCTACAAATAGGATAGAAGCGGCAAGGATTGTATCAAGTGATAGTACGATAGAGAATATGAGATTATTGAAAGAATTCTTTCAAAGGAAAGGCTGCCTTTAGCGATTTATATGGACAAAGATTCCAAATATAAAACTGCAAGACATAAAAACCTCTATCAGAAATTAAAGGAAGAGCCTTACAAAGATACACAGATAGCCAAGGCATTGAAGGAGCTTGGAATGAATATAATATATGCAGGTTCACCACAAGCAAAGGGAAGGATTGAGAGAGATTTCAAACTTTACAGGATAGGCTGATAAAGGAATTGAAATTATACAAGATAAATACGCTTATACAAGCAAATCATTATTTAAGAAGGAAATTTATACCAAGATGGAATAAAAGGTTTGCTCAAAAAGCCAAAGAATCTGGAAGTTGTTATAGGAAGATACCACAAGGTATAAAGTTAGACGATATATTATGTTTGAAAGAGACAAGGAAAGTATACAAGGATAATATGATTAGTTATAAAGGCAGAGTATATCAGATTATAGCAGATGAATATAGAGCAAGTTATGCTAAAGTAGAGGTAGAAGTATATGAACATTTAGATGGTAGAGTAAGCATAGTCTATAAGGGGAGAAAACTGAGATATAAATACATAGGCAAGAAGAGAAGTAGGATCAAGAGAGATTATATCCTTGAGGATTTAAAACATGATATTCTTATTTTGCAAAGAACCTGACATTTTTATGTTGCAATAACAATCTACACAAGAATACTTGACAAGAATGAATTTGTTGATATACTTGTAGGAAACTTTTTATTTTTTGAAAGAGATTGTGAAAAAATTCACAAGATATGAAAGAAAAAGAATTTGAAGAATACAAAAATAGGTGTGAGGAGATAATTAATTTTTATCCTGAGAGAAGTCAGGCGCTTTTACCATTATTGCATTTAGCACAGCAAAAATTCGGTTATATTCCCAAAGAGATAGCTCTATATTTAGCTGAAAAACTTCAACTTCCCAAGGTAAAGGTGTGGAGCACAGTCACTTTTTATTCTATGTTTAGTTTAAAAAAACAGGGAAGATATGTAATTAGGGTGTGTAATTCTTTATCTTGTTATCTTAAAGGAGCAAAAACAATAATAGAAGTTATA
>Ga0164318_10000739_pt1 | contig 26561 bp, 19 predicted proteins | sample GuaBasSedimGuay9_FD_113734 | JGI IMG/M metagenome (GOLD analysis project Ga0164318, IMG submission 113734) | Subseafloor sediment microbial communities from Guaymas Basin, Gulf of California, Mexico - Guay9, Core 4571-4, 0-3 cm | ecosystem: Environmental > Aquatic > Marine > Hydrothermal vents...
CTTATTTATTATAACTTCAGATCATGGAGAATCCTTCATGGAGCATGATTTTTTCTTTCATGAACCTTTTCACTTATATGATGAATTAGTACGTGTACCGCTCATAATACATCTACCAAATGGCTCTGGTGTTACCGTGAGGAATAGTGTATCATTGGTGAATATACCTAAAACACTAGCCGATATTTGTAATTTAAAAACGGCTTTTCCAGGCAGAAATTTGATTAGTACTAATGAGATAGAAGTAAAACCCTCGATGGATTATCGATCGCATCTAAATAATATAACTGAAGCTCTATATGCATGCAAAGCGCCTCATATTAGGCTGGGAATTTTTAATAATAAAAAGAGAATAGAGGGCTTTTATCCTATCATAAGTTATAGAACCGCGCGATATAAATACATCATTAACCTAAAAACGGGCATCGAAGAACTATATGACCTAGAAAAAGATCCGAAAGAGAAACATAATTTGATATCCGAGGCCAACAAAAATAGCCTATTAAATTTCCTTACAATTGCAAGACGCGTTACATCCTCGTTGATTCAGAGTCGTAAACGGATGCATACAATTTCAAAACGGCTTTCACGAATAAAACATAAGCTTAAAATGCAGTGAGTTCAAGATTTTTCTTCTTTTCATTACTCCATAGAGATCTGTACAAGGTATCCTTCCTATTTTTGAGCTTTCTTTACATTGCGGTCTCCGATTCTATCGTTTCTTTTTAAGAGAAATAGTTTTTTCAAAATGTTTTTTACAAAAATGTAGTTTATATACGAAGAAAATACGAAACTTAAAGCGGATCCGAGAGTTAATATTTTAAGCTTTTCACTACTTACGATTAGCGTTTCATTCCATTCATCAGGAATTATCATTGGGGATATGAAGTATAGAACATTATGTATTGAGAGACATGCCCCTAAGATGAGGATCCAGATGCGATTATAGTTTTTTTTAGAGAAATCTTTATCGATTAAGATTAACATAGCTGGTAAAAACCAGTAGATGTATTGCGTGTTAAGTACATTATAGCTGAGTAGTGCTGAAAAAATAACAAAGATATATAATTCCACCAATTTCTCTCTCTTTAAATCTGTTTGCCATGCCATGTACAACGCTACGAAATACAAGGGCACAAAAAGTATAAGAAATATGGGTGGTTGAGTTATAGAGGACTCTGGATTAAGGTATTTAATTAGTGTTAAAAGTATGTTTTGCCAAGAGTATCCCTGTGCATAGACTCCGCCTTTCCAGCTAGGAATTGCGCGAGAAAAGAATACATAATCCAAAGCTTCTATAGGATTAGGATAAGTTAATAGATAAACGAGAGAAAATGCTGCTCCGACAAGGAATCCTCCCAAAAATTTGACGACTACCGCGAAAGATTCTCTCTGAGGCATTTTTATTGCATTTTTTATTAAAATCAAGAACAGAATAGGAAATAGTAGGGCTGGAAAAATTTTAATTCCAAAGCCTATAGCCAAGATCAAGCCGCTTAAGAATACTTTTCGTTCTGTGAAGAGTGCAACAGCTAACAGTACACAAAGAGTAGGTAGCGGATCGAACATACCCCATACGGAGGAGATAAAGATAACATATGGATTCATAAGCCAGTATCTTGCCACAGTTTCTTCCTTAATGTTGAATTTTCTAACTAAGAGAATTCCCATTGCGATATCTGAGAGTATTAATGGCAATTTAAAGAGAAGATCCATTACAGGTAAGCTGGGTGGAATGAAGCTTCTATAGGAGTCATAGAAATTATTAGTAATCACACCATATTGCCATAGTTGTGATAGATCCTGAGGAATTGAGATAAAACCAAAATAAACGAAAATCATAACAATTAATGTCACATAATAAGCAAATAGTGGTGTGTATAGCCATTTAAAATAGAACCAAAAATCCGGTTTGTCCAGAAGCGGATAGAATACATGCTTACCTGCTAGAATAAGCATTCCTGTAATTCTGTACTCATACATATCAAATCTATGCTCGGTTAGCGGAGCTAAAGCTATTCTTATCATTAAGCTCAGTAATATGACCTTCTTAAAGGGTTTCTTGGCCAGGTGCATTAGTAAAACCCAGCATCCTATAAGCAATAGGATAATGTTAATGTAAAAAAGGATAGCATGTAGCCACATACCAGTCTTTGTGTAGATGTAGATTGTATTTGTTGTCTCGCTTCCCATCTTTAATCGAATAAAGTTTTCTCCAACTTGTGCCCAAGAATCATTTACATCAACAATGAACATTTGTTTAGTTTTCCCAGCAAGAACGATTATATCTTTAAGGATATACCACGTTGCATTATCGTGGGAATACTCTATAGTTCCAGAAATATTGTATGAAAAACTAGTGTTAAGGTAAAGATAGAGCTTGATTTTCTGGACGTAATACCCATAGATAAGAGGGTTCATATTTTTTGATGCAAGCTCTAAGGGATAATAGAAGGTATATCTATTCGCTTTTAATGTTAAATTTCCTGCGGGTTTCTTGTTGGAATTATTTACGTTATTTATGAAGGTATATTCGTTATATGTTATAGCAATAGTCGACCCTAGAAAAAGTACCAGCAAAATTAATAGAACTCCTGTTTTTTTAATGTGAATTCTCTTGATGCACAGTTTGACCGATTCTTTAAACGCCATAGGAAATTCCGTCCGTCCTTCTATGGGTACAAAAACGTAATTTATAATCGGAAGCATCTAAGTATTTAGTGCTATCTTCTTATAGAAATTCGTTTTTAAAGTTGTAGGCTAAATTTATCGCTACTATTAGGAAGGTAATAGATCAGAAATAGATACATTTTTATGGTATTCTTCCTTTAAAACAATAAGTTTACTTTTAAACAAAATATTTATGTGTGATCAAAAATGGCTAGTGAAAAAGCTGTTGGAGTTCTCTTTTTAATTGTCGCAATAGTAGCTATAGCCCTTTATTCAGTTTGGGGTCTCATAGCACCTTTATATGGCATGCAGAGTATGTTTAATTGGTCTAGCCTTTGGGGGCTTCCGGTTCCGCCGTTATACTGGTTGCTCTTCTTACCGATTCTATTGGCAATAGTTGTTGGCGGCATAATATTTGCTTGGATCGGGGTAGCATTGATTCAATCACCAGCACCGTCTGAAATTGATGTCGAAGAAATCGAACGTCAGTTAGAGGAAATCGAAAGCGAAGAAGAGGCCAAAGAAAAGAAGGAAGAAGAAACAAAAGAGACTGGCGAAAAGTCTGCAGAATAGAAAGCTACATCTGCGTGATATGTTATTTTTTATTTCCAGTAGATTATGCTGTCTTCTACTTTTTGTTATATTTTACTCCTGATTATTTTTGATTACCTGTGATAGTAGCTTACAGAGCGATCTTTTTAATGATATACTAACATTACTGAGCGTGATTTTATAGTCATCTGCGATCTTTGATGCAGTCATGTTTTCCCAGAGCATTTTATAGCATATCTCCCTTTGTCTTTTAGTCATCTTTAATAAGAGAGCAAACGATAGGAGTAGCTTCTCGACATCATTTTTTTCATTTAGTTGTATGCTTCGATCTAACTGATATGCTCCATTTAATTTTTTTTCTTTAGCATAGTCTACCGCCTTTCTAGCGCTCCAGAAAGCTGGGCCATCGCATTCATCTGCATTTTCTCTGAAGATTGTAATTTCACCTGCACCAAGCCCAACTCTGAACTTGATACCATGAATTAATAATGTATGAAGCAGATATAGTATTGAAAGCCAATTATTCGATAGGACTTCTATACTGTCTCCTCCTGTTCTTGAAGCCTTGGCCAAGAGTTTTTCCTTCCAATGCTTATTAAATTTCTCTAGTATATCATCGATGAGTCTTATTAGTTCTTCTCTTTTTTTTCGCCGAATTTCTCTTGATTTGATTGCATCTATAATTGCAACTATGGGCATTTTATCTCATCCCAACAAGATAAAGAATAGGAGCCAAGAAAGAAAAACTGCGAGTGTTATGCTTAGGAATGTTCCCAAAATATACCATTCTGCACAGGGTCTTTCGCTTGTACTACTGAATCTAAATAATCCTTTCCCTGCAATTATTAAAGATAATGCTCCAAGAAGTGCAAGGTAGTTTTCACTACCGGAAAAATAAGTCAAGAGGAATGTTGAAAAGATCAAACTTCTCTCTATATATCCGATATATTGCCCAGCCCCTTTTAGCCCCTCGCAATTATGCTCAGCTACGTTTAATCTTATAGCAATTACTTTAATTATGATTGAGGGTACAGCTAGAAGTAACAGATACCAAGCGATTATTTGAAGAAATATACCAAAGTTTAACACATAAAATATTACAAACAAAGCACATGACGTAAATACGCTTATGGTTTCATGCAGGATTCTAGCTTTCATGATGTATCAACAATCATAATAAATGAATTGTTTAATATTACTCAATGTTTAATGAATTGTTTAACTTATAAATTTTGGGAATTGTCCGATTTGCAAATAAAAACAAATATTGAATATAACTCTATCATCGGCTCCTTTAAGCATTTCCCCTATGCTTTTTAAGTTAGTCTATAGCCGAATTTTTGGCATTCCTACTTTCTTAGCAATCAGGTTTAGACCATCTAAGGAGAGTATGATCACGTTATTCCTAACACTTTCAGCTATGGCGCTGGGGAGCGCTCCTCGTCCGGTTATTATCAGCATTAATTTATTTTGAGAAATTTTCTTACATTTCTCTACAAATTTTTTTATATCCTTTTCTGAAATCTTACCGCTTTTAATTTCGGCAATTATTATTCTTCCTGTTATTTCCTCCGCTATTAAATCGAGATCCCCGCCACCAGAAGATTTCTTTATCGGATTTATCGTAATTTTCTTTGCTGTTCCAAAGAAATATTTATCCCCATCCTCTAAAGTTATCTTTTTATCTATTTTCGAAAAAACCTCTCTTACAAAGGATTCTAGAGTTATACCAAGACTGTACATTAGAAGATCTTTTCTTGGAGCCCCGAATGGTGGCAGTGGTCTAGCAAGCAACCATTGTTTAAAAAGAGGATATGTTAATTCGTTATCTCTGGTTATTATTTTTTTCTTTCGCAAATCGCTCAGGATATTTGCAAGTGTTGACGGTTTGATTTTTGAAAGTTTTGAAATATCTTTAGTACGTTTGTATCCCTCTGCAATACACCTTAAAATTTTTATGAGTGTTGGCCTGCTCCATCTCATATAGTCTACTATAAAGTTGATGTATGAATAAAAGAATTCATCGAATCTACCTTGTTCCAACGCTGTTTCTACCTTTTTAATTACGAGATCTTTAGTTACTTTTTCTTTACCTATTAAGATAAAGCATATTTTTTCTATAATTGCGGGTACTCCACCCGATAACGTAGCAATATATTCTAGTATACTTTTATCATATTGAAGATCATATTTTGAAAATATTTTTTCCGTTAATTCCATAGAATGTTCTTTGCTTAAGGGTGAGATTTTCATTTTCTTTAATAGCTCTAGGAATGCCTTATCAGCTTTACTATATTCCTCTACTAGAAAACCTGCGCTTGTAGAAAGTATCCATAGCATATTTTCTGAACTCCTTTGAAGTTCATCTCTAATCGTCCATAGTATTTTTTCTCTAGCCAACTCCGCTGACTCAGGCATAGAATAAAGTGATATATTTTCAACGAGTCCATGGAATTCATCTAAAGCAATAATTAAGTATTCAAATTCATGCGAGATTTTCCTTATGAGATCGAAAGCTTGTTTTAACATTTCTAAACTATCGTCTAGCGGAGAGTTAAATATGGATAATAACTTCTAAGCAAATCAGAATCAAGTTCTTTTAATTCGAAGCTAATATCATACCCCTTTAGCCTTAATAGATTGGAATATACTGCTCGAAAAAACTCAGATCCATGAGAAATCGCCGCACAATCAACTCTAAATCCAATTTTATCCCTAATGAATGTATCTATTAGCCTTGTCTTTCCAACTCTTCGGATACCGTAGATCAGTACTTTTTGAGGGAAGCCCTTCCGAGCGGCATTTAACGTCTTTTCTAGGATATCTAATTCTTTTTCTCTATTTACGAAAAGCATATGATCATTCTCACTCAAGGATTATAAACTAAATAGTTTATTAAACTAGATAGTTTATAAACTAAATAGTTTAAATGGAAATAAAAATATAACTATAATTCTGGTGCAATCTTCTAGGATCCTATATTCCAATATGTTCAATAAATTTATAGCCTTCTAAAATAGCTTTAATGTTCAATTCCAGATATTTACGCGGAGATTCTTTCTTTACTGTTTCTACTAGAGCTTGTATGGGGAGCACATCAGATAGCTTTGCATAAGCGCCAAGCATAACCATATTAGCGAGCAACGAAGATCCGATTCCTTCTGCGATTCTAATTGCTGGTATTTTGATTATTTTCTCCGCGGAAACTGTATGATTTTTTATCATATCCTCTTCTATTACTAGATGTTTTGTTTTCTTTGGTGCATGCTCTCTTAATCCTTTCTCATGCAAAGCTATGAGAAAGTCTAAATTCCTAACGAACTGAAAGTATATTCTCTTATCTGAAATTATAATACCGCTACTAGCAGCGCCACCACGAACCTCTGCACCATAGAATTTAGTTACTACAGCATACATGTTGTTATGCATTGCCGTTTTCGCTAAGATTTCCCCTGCCAACGCAATACCTTGTCCGCCGATTCCCGTAATGAATATTTCCTCTCTCATTATGATTTCCTCCACTGTTTGATTGCCTTTTCTCTCATCATTCCATATCTTCTAAGATAGCCCGGATTTTCTCTGATAACGAATTCGCCAATTACAATTTTCCCTGGAGGTATCTCTTGATTTTCACCTTTATAAATCACGGTCTGTTTCTTGAATAAATCCATTATTTTCTCTAGAGATCCAATGTTGAATTTAACGTATCTTGTTACACATGGTGATAGAACTTCTATAAATCTAAAGCCTTCCATTTTTAGGGCTTTCTCCACCGATTTTTCAATCAAAGCATTATGATACACAGTCCATCTTGCAGAATAATTAGCTCCAGCTTCTGCGATTAACCTAGCTACATCGAAAGGAGATTCCGGATTGCCGTATATTGTTGTAATCGTTTTGGCTCCTAGTGGTGTAGTTGGCGCTAGTTGTCCGCCGGTCATCCCATAGTTAAAGTTATTTATCATCATCACGAGTAAATCTATATTCCTTCTAGCAGCATGAATAATATGATTTCCACCAATTCCGATTAGATCGCCATCTCCCGAGAAAACTATCACGTTAAGTGAAGGATTTGCTAACTTTATTCCTATCGCTGCGGGTATTGCTCGACCATGAAGAGTATGAACAGTATCTGCATTAAAATGTGGAGAAGGCACCCAAGCAGCGCATCCAATTCCGCTTACGAATACAAATTTATCGAAAGATCCATAGAGTCTATCAATAGCCCGAATGAGAGCATTGCCTGCGATCATATTCCCGCATCCAGGGCACATCTTATGAGGAAGTACTTCTGGTCGGATATATTTACCGACAAATGGGTGTTCCTTTTTTGCTGTCGTCAATTTAACTCACTCCTGCAATTTTCTTTATTTCATTAAGTATTTCCTCCGGATAGATTGGAACTCCACCACCGATTTTATTTATACCAACGATCGGAATTTCGTCTTTAACAGTGCGCTCTACTTCTAGAATATACTCTCCCGTGTTCAATTCAGGTACAATTATTGCATCCACTTTTTTCGCAAATTCTCTGATCTCGATATCCGGTGATGGCCAAAGAGTTATCGGTCTGAATAACGCGGTTTCTATCCCCATATTATTCGCGATTTCCATAGCTTCTCTTGCAGATCTATACACAGAGCCATAAGCAAGAATTCCGATCTGCGGATTATTTGGGCCCTCAATAGAATATTTTACAATTTCTTTTCTATGCTTTTTAACTTTATTAACAAGATGCCATACAAGTTCGCTATGTGTTTGAGGATCCTGAGTTTTACGTATGCCTTTCCGGTTATGCGTAGATCCCGTAACTAATACATTAAATCCCTTTCCCAAAGTAGGCATAGGAGCAATATCTAAACCATTACCACCAAAGTGTGGTTCATCTGATGTTTTAGGTTCCCTTCTTCTTATGATTTTGATTTCATCTTTTGGTGGAATCTCGACCGGCTCTCCAGCATGCCCAACTGTTTCATCCGGTAATAGAAACACGGGTATCCGTAGAGTATCGGATATATTAAATGCAAATAATGTGAAATCTAGCATCTCTTGTGCCCATGATGGTGCGAGCGCCACAATTGCCTGATCCCCATGTCTCCCCCAACGAGCTTGCATAATATCTCCTTGTGCTGCTTTCGTAGCCTGTCCTGTACCTGGACCTGCCCGCATAACATTTACTAACACGATTGGCGTCTCGGTCATTATCGCATATCCAATACCTTCTTGCATTAGAGAGAAACCCGGACCGCTTGTCGCAGTCATTGCACGAACTCCGGCCCAACTTGCACCGATTATTGCCATTATTGAAGCTAACTCGTCCTCCATTTGTATGAAAGTTCCACCTACGAGAGGTAAATATCTAGCCATTCCATTCATTATTTCAGAGCTGGGTGTAATTGGATACCCTGCAAAGAATTTACATTCCGCTAACAATGCTCCAGCAACAATAGCTTCATTTCCGGTCATTAAATACTTTCCTGGTGGAAATATTTCTTCTGGTTTTATCATAGTCTGCATACTAAAGACCGTTCACATTTACTTTAACCGAAGGAGAATAAATTCTATAATAAATATGTTTTATACGACTATATCTTATTGTTATTTACTATATTCTAAAACTCTACTATGCATAAAATCCAAGCTCCTATTGCTCTTTCTTATTCGAGAATTCTTAGCGTCCATAAAATCAGTTATTTAAAAATAGATAAAACTCCCATATATATCATTTTACAAACATTACTATTTTTGGCACAATCTTTGCAAGATTTTAAGACGATTCTAGAAAATGTTGCGTTTAGTTTGCAAATAATCAAAAATCATTAATTCAAAAGAAGTGATATCATAAAATAGTGGTTATGAGTATACATTTCCTTAAAGGTTTATAATAAGTTGAGTCATTTATGAATAAGAAAATTGTTTTAGCAATATCCTGATTTTTCTATTCTCTATAACGATAGTAGTTATTTTATCAATGAATCTTAGAATTTCTAAGGTAAATTTTTACATTGAAGATCCCCCTTTTCAGATCCATGCTACTTGGAGTTATAGAAATGCAAGCGAAACAATAACTGTTATATGGAGGACAAAATTCATTGGTAAGAGCGTTGTTAAATTTGATCAAAATCCGCAGGGAGGATTTCCCACTAATTATCGCTGGGAAGTTTGAGGAGAGACGAGAAAGTATGCGAATATTGAGGGATATCTGCATATAGTTTCTCTTTCAAATTTAGACCCGAATACAACATATTATCTTATCTGCGGATCGGACCAGAATGGCCGGAGCGAAGAATTAAGCTTTAAGACTCCATCGATTATACCCAATGAAATTACCTTCGTTGTTGGTGGTGATTCGAGAAGCAATCCAGAAATTCGAAATCAAATATCAGAATTAATGGCACAATACAATCCAGAATTTGTCTTATTTGTAGGCGATGCTGTGAATGACGGCGGAGACCAAAAATTATGGGATAGTTGGTTTGAGCATATGCATAAATATTGGATAAAAAGCGGGGAATACTGTTATACCTATTGTTCCATGTCTAGGTAATCATGAGAAAAACGCATCGAACTATTACGCTCAATATGCTTTGCCAAATAATGAACAATAGTATTCTATTGATTATTCCTCGCTAATCCATATAATTTGCTTAAATACGGAAGGACAAATAGATGGTAATCAACAAACATGGCTAACTAATGACTTAGAGAAACATAAAGATACCCTTTGGAAATTTGTTTTCTTTCATCAACCCATATATAGTTCTGGACCACATGGTTCTCGTAAGGATTTACAAGAAATTTTGGCACCACTTTTTGATAAGTATAATGTTAACATAGTTTTTAGCGGACATGATCATATATATGAACGGTCTAAACCCATAAGAAATAATACGGTCGTGGACTCATATGAGCATGGAACCATGTATATTGTGACAGGCGGCTGGGGTGCACCACTTTATGAGTTGCAATATAACTGGTGGACCGCATATGGTGAATCAGAATATCACTTTTGTTTAATACAAATAAGTATTGAAAATAAAAAAACACGACTTCTACTGAAGGAAATAAGATTAAACAATACTATAGGGGACTCGGTTGTTATTGAAAGAAATTTAACAAAGGAGTTCTTTAGGAGTTTAAAAAATAATGTTTCAAATCTAAAACTTAGTATTGCAAATAGAATTCCCAAATCTTCGGTTAAAACAGATCATTTAAGTAATTTTCGGGTTTTCACTTCTGATATTTTAATGATAAATATTAAAATAATAGAATTCATACGATTTTTACCTCCAATATGGTGTGGGGATGCAAATAATGGTAGGGATAGGTATTCTTGGTGTCGGCGGTTGGGGACAAAACCACGCAAGAGTTCTAGCGGAATTACAATCAGAGGATTTAATAGAGAGGACCATAGTAATAGACATTGATGAAATACGGGCTAAAAAAATCTCTAAAAAATTTGGATTAGAATTTTCTACGAATTATGAGGATGTACTTAAAAGAGAGGATATTCATGGCATAATAATAGCAACACCTACGCCGTTACATTATATGCATACTAAAAAAGCTCTTGAGGCAGGAAAGCATGTTCTAGTAGAGAAACCAGTAACAGAGACATCATTGCAGGCCAAGGAACTCAAAAAACTAAGTGAAAAAAACAAACTAATTGTCATGGCAGGCTTCTTACTAAGATATAGCCCTGCAATAGAGAAAGTAAAAGAGATAGTAAAACAAAATATTATGGGAAACATCCTGACAATTATAGCTAAGAGAACTTCTTGGTGGCCAAAAAGAAAGCTAGATGTTGGCGTTGTCCGGGACCTTGCAATACATGATATAGATTTAATAAGGTATCTCTTTGGGTTAAATCCTCGAGTAATTTTTGCGTATGGTGGAAAGATAATACATGATTATGAGGATTTTGTTAGTGCATCGATCCTATATTCAGATGAGGCCTCTGAACGAGAAATCATGGCACATATTGAGGCAAACTGGGTAACTCCCTTTAAGATAAGAAGGATGGAGATAACCACTGAGAAGGGATTAATAACCATAGATTTTATGATGCATACAATCGAAATAATGAATGAAGATGGGATACGAATTCCAAAGATTCCATATCAAGAGCCACTCAAATTGGAGGATATTAATTTTATTGAAGCAATTAAAGGTAAGGTAAAACCAAAAGTAAATATTAACGATGGAATATTGGCACTAGAGACCTGTGAGAGAATTTTAGATGCCATAAATACAAAGCAACCAGTGAAAATCTAGAGAGACCTTTCTCTAAGTTATCGTTATTTTTTATAATTTTATTAATTTATTCTTCTAGTTAACGATTTTTTGAGGTAATCATATTGAAAGGCTTTTTAAAGGAAATCCCTCGACTTTTAGAAAGTAATGTGGGTCTGGCAAGAAATAAAAAATTAGTTATCATATCCTCTTGCATTTTACAAAAGAATATCGAAATTTTAGAATCCTTTTCTGATTCAGATACGCTAATTCTCCGAAGTTGCCCTGAGGCAGAGCACTGGAATATTATTGCATACAAACTAGCATCGTTTATATCTTACTCTAAGCCAAAGCAGGTTATTATAATATCAGTAGAAGGCTCGCCGCATTGTGTACAATTACATCACATTGCTGAGGACATTAAGAAAAATTTTATAGATTATCGATTAGAACACTTCGTTCTGTCTAAAAATAAGTTATGGAAAATTTCATCAGAATCGGTAAAAACTTCAAGACATCTCTTAAAAATAGAGAAATTATTACAGAAGAAAGAGCAATAAATAATTATGCATCTTTTAAGAAAAACTAACCTTAAAAATCCAAATTTCTTAAGATTTTTAGTAAGATTTGAATGGTGTGGTTATAATGGGCGGAATTGGTGGTTGCGTTATAAACAATCCTGAGACTATGGGGAAAACCTTAAGAAGCATTCTAATAAAGCAAAGCCATCTCGGATTCGATGGTACTGGAATCGCTATTATTAAGAATTCAAAGATTAATATAATAAAGTCTCCAAAGCGGGCAAAGGAGTTTGTACAAATAGATCACTTAGAGAAGCTATCATCAAACATTGGTATATGTGATGTTCGTTATGCAACCCATGGAAGGCCTCATTTGGATAACACGCAACCGTTAGACGATTGTAATGGCGAAATTGCCGTTGCTATGGAGGGGGTTATCTGGAATTACTCTATAATTAGGGATAGGCTTTCCGAAAAAGGGCATATATTTAAGTCGCGTACCGATGCTGAGATAATTTCTCATTTATTAGAAGATTATATTCCAAAAAATGGACTATTAGACGGAATTCGTAAAACATATTTTGAATTAGATGGTTCATTTTCGTTCGCGGTAATTCATTCAAAATATCCTGATAAAATTGCTATTGTTAATAAGGATTCTAATGTTTATATCGGGCGAAATGAAAACGGGATTTATTTCGCTACAGAGATAGACGCAATTAGAGACTTGGTTTTAGAGTTTCTGAAATTGAACTTCGATAAATTAGCTCTAATTACGCAGGATTCTGTAGAGATAATAGATTTAAAAAAGGGCATCCCCGAGTCTTTTGAGTGGCAACCTATTGCTGAAGCACCAAAAGGTAATGTACCTGGCGGTTGGCCCCATTTCATGCTCAGAGAAATTCATGAAAGTACGTTATGGCTCAAGAGAGCAATAATGACCCCGCAAAAGGTGTATTTAGATTTAGCTGCTAGCATCTTGAATGACTCTAAGAAAATTTTCATTATTGGTTGTGGCACCTCTTATCATGCTGGTATGATCAGCAGTTATATTTTCAGAGAACTTGCAGGGCTGTCTCCAACAATAATAGATGCTGCGGAATTCACTTATTATTCGCTCAAGGAGGTAAAAACAGGAACTACGGTAATAGCTATATCTCAATCCGGAGCTTCTACTGATGTACTAAGAGCGGTATCCAAAGCCAAACTTCATGGTGCAATTATAATAGGAGTAACAAATTCTTTAGGGACACCACTCATGTTCGCTTCTAATGTTTACTTACCAATAGGTATTGGTCCGGAACGTGCAGTTCCGGCTACAAAATCATTCCTAGGACAGATTATTGCATTATATCAATTAATAATAGCCACTGGTTTACAAAATAATTTTCTTAACGAGAAGGAAGCTAAAGAGATATTTTCTCATCTTTATAAACTACCTAGAATTGTAGAGGAAACTATAGCAATGACTCAAGACAAAGCACGAGAAATATCTGAGCAATTATATAAGAGAGATTCCTTATATGTAGTGTCTCGGGGATTAAACTATCCAATCGCTCTTGAAGGTGCCCTTAAATTTAAGGAAACCGCATATCTCCATGCCGAAGGTGTAGAAGCTGGAGAACTACGACATGGTCCGAAAGCACTTGTTTATAATAACTTTCCTGTCATCTTAATAATGCCAAAGATTCCTGACGCTGTAGAAGATTCGTATAAATTAATTTCTGAAATTAAACAGATGGGAGGAAATCCGATAATTATAACAAATAAGGGAGATAAAACCTCCAGAAAACTATCAAAAAATGTTATTTATGTACCTAATGTTCCACGGATATTCACACCAATAGTGAATGCAATACCGCTTCAATTATTGGCATATTATACGGGCATAAAAAGAGGAAGCCCAATCGATGTACCAAGAGGCTTATCCAAAGCTGTTATTCTTTGAATTCTTGTTATTTTTTCCATTTCCTTTTGTGGATTCTATAAGCTTCCACTTTGCATGTGATACTTTGAGAAGATGATCCGATTGCGCTATTAGGATCGCGATAATCTCTAGTAGTGCCGTTGTAACGAAGTAAAATAGGTATTCTGGTCTTCTAATGAGTAGATTTTTTATTGCAATAAAGGCAATACTGGGGTATAGATACATGACCTTAAGGAATGCGCCACTCACGGTTCCAAGTTCCTTAGATACTTTATAGTGGCCATATTGAATTCTTCTTCTCTGTTGAAGATATTCCATTACTGTTTCTGGTGTTCGAACGTAAACTATTGCTTTTGGTTGATATATAATCCGATAACCTTTTTTTACGAAATAATTTGCAATATATGCATCATCATTTACGACATCTGATGGTATCTCCCTGATCTCACCAGCTTTAAAAGCCATTAGTTCTGCAGATGCATGTGGTGCAGAGCCTAGGTGTTTATATGTCTGAGCAATGACTTCATTATGGAGTTCCCAGAGAAGTTCAATTGCATTCCGAATAAGTCTATTTTCTGTTGTTATTATTGGTTTCGGCTTCGACGTCACAACACCTAAGTTGCTATATCCCCTGTAAAAGGGTTCTACAAGATATCTTATTGCCTTTCTTTCAACTATAGCATCGCCAGCACACAAAATAATAATATCACCAGAAGCTCTTTTCAGAATTTGATTTATCCCCCAGATTTTTCCTCGGCGCTCTCTTTCCTCGATTACACGAATTTCATCTGGAAATGCGCTTTCGAATCTTTTAGCAAGCTCTATAGTATTATCAGTTCCACCAGCGACTATAATAATTTCATCGAAGAATCCTTTATTATCCTTCAGGATACTATTAACACACTCGACTAAATTTAGCCCTTCATTATACGCATTTATACCTATAGAAACTTTAAATCTTCTGTGGATTTTCTTACCCTTTATTTGCTTAATTCGTTTTTTCGACGAGATAAGCTTTAGAACGTATTTTCTAAAAGCTATAAGTTGTGTAATTGGATTCAGTCCGCTCATAGCATTTGGGAGCACTCCTTTTGAATAGAAGTAAAAATTAAGGTATGTTACAATCAGAATAGGTATGGCTTTTAATCGAAGAAATTCATATGTAGCGATACGTAATGCCTCAAATTCTGAAAGTACAGGAATGCTGTAAGGATGCAATAAGAAATATGCAGAGATAAAGTATGTAATCGGATAGCCAAGATATACTGCAATTAAAACAGTCATCCAATAGATCTTGTAATCTTTCTTTCGGATATATTTCTTATCCAGTAAAAGTATTAAGAGTGGTAACATCCAGTAGAAATATTGTGGATTTAAGAAATTATATGTAAGAAATTCTAATGCCGTTATGCTAACAAAGATTCTTGCTAAATTATCTACAGTAAACATGTTTTTTCTGAATGCGATTATAAAATATGTTATTGTCATCCCATACAAAGGTATGAACAAAATTAGGAATACCGGTATTGCTTTTGCATTGGGAAAGAACCATGTTATAAAAACTTGCCAACTAAGCCCTTTTGCAAAGAATTTACCACGCCAATCTGGGACGCTTCTCACTTTAAATAGAATTAATAAAGCGTCTAAACCATTTGGTAACGCAAAATAAATTGGTATTGTTAGGAATGAAACTGCTAGAAAACCTATAAGGGACTTTATCGCTTTCCTAAATTCTTTTCTTAAAAGCAGATATAGAAATATCGGTGGAAAATAGAATGCTGGATACATCTTTGTTAAGAAGCCTAATCCAAGGAAAATACCCCCAGCGAAGAATTCTTCAATTGCAAAGAAATACAAAGCGACTATCGAAAACATACTAGCAAGCGGATCAAACATCCCCCAAACACTTGAAATGAAAATCACATACGGATTAAATAGCCATAAATTTTTGATTAAATCGATTGCATAATTTTTATTGTCGAGTAGTTTAATCAGTACTAGAGAGATTATAAGATCCGATCCTATTAGAGGAAGTTTTAAAAGTGTATCTAGTATCGGTAGCCTTGGTGGTATGAAGTACATGTATGCATCATAGAATTCTGTTCCTTCGAAGAACCCGCCCCAGAGAGTTGATTTATCTGTTGGAAGTTTGTATGCTGTAGAGATCACGAAGATCGCAAATGAAATTAACGAATATAGAAAGTATAGTGGAGGATATGCCCATTTAAATACTCCGGGAAAACTTTGTGGTATACCGGGATAGAATGGGTTATCCCCATATAGATATAAAGCGGAGGCTAAACGATAGATATACATGTCATATCTATGTTCAGTAAGCGGCGCCAAAATAATTCTGATAGCAAAGGCGTAAAGTAATGCTTTCTTTAATTTTGATTTTATTTCTTTTTCATTTTGCTTATCAGTAATATGCTCTTTTTTAGACACTAAGAGAGAAAAACCGAGTAATATAATCGCTCCAACAAAGCATAGAAGTGGGGAGATCGTATATTCCCTAACTAAAACATCGATTATATTGGAGATAGACACTTCTACTCCATTTATTAATATGGCTCGTATATAGATAATTCCTGATTTTGCCCAAAATGAATATATTTTTATGGCGATTCTAGTGGATCCATCTCCATCTAGAATTTCTCTTTCCGAAAGATTCCCCCAAGTCTCCTTATCGTAACTGTATTGAATTACTACCAGACTATTATTTTCAATTAATGTTGAATACGAGAGTTCTAGGTTGAGATATAATGTGGGATCTGTACTTGGAATTCCTAGGGGAAAATAGAATACAACTCTTGTTGCTCGTAAGGTGATCTCGTCCGAAGTTATACTTGAATTCTTCAGTTCATATTTTGCAGTAAAGGAAGTACTCTCATTATATAATGGGATGTAAATCATCGCCCCAATTATAATTAAGGCGATCCCTAGGACTACTGTATATCTCTTGTACTTTATGATATATTCTGTTATTTTCTGCATCTATAACACCATAAGTTATAGTAGCCACCGACTTTGTCAAATACATATCCATAGATTAGTCTATTTATTTTTAGTATATTCAATAATCATAGATTTTTCATCTATAATATATTTTTTTTGATAATTATACTCATTACATTTTAAAAAATGTTAAGAGGGTTTCTCTTAACTTTAATAAGATTAGGATATATGTCTAAATTTTACAATGAAATATATCACTAGGAATGTAGTCCAACTAATTGTTAAAATTTGTGAGAGCAATAGTGAGTAAAACTGTAGATAGTACGAAACAATCAGCAAATTTATTGTAATTATAAAGTAATCAGGGCTGCCAAGGACAATACGAAACTCTAGTCCAAAAATTTTCCTAGTCTTTCTATCGCTAATAGATTCTTCCCCTTTTCTAGCTTTTTCTAGCATATAAGATAACGCTATATTAGAGTATGCAAAATAGACGAAGAAGATTACTGCTATATAAAAGGTATACGATACAAAACGTTTTAGAAGAGCCGCAAAAATCATCGCAAAGCCAAAAGAATCCACAAAACTATCTAGCAATCTTCCCTTGGCGCTAGTTTTATTAAACAATCTGGCAATTGCTCCGTCCATGCAATCGAATATCGGCGCCATATTGAATGCAATCAAAAACAGTAGGAACCACAAGTCAATTCCATATATTTTATTCTGAAGAATTACAGAAAACGGTTCTATCGGATATATAAACAAAAGAAGAGCCGCTGATGTATAAAAAATCAGCGTTATAATAGTAATTTTATTCGGATTTACCGGCTTTCTTATAATTTTCTTAAATATCAGATATGCTAAAGGTCTGTAAAAAAAGAGTGCAAAAATGCCATCGCCCATTTCTGTTTTAAAAAATGCATCCACTATTTTCTGTTTTTCATATCTATCATACAATTTTATATCCTCCTTTTAGGGTGCCAATTTGAGCATAACTCTTATCAAGCTCTTAGAAAAAATACGAGCAATTGGTATTTTGCTCAGCATATTATTAAGGTAGTCTATCTCTTTCTTTGATAAAACACGCAAGAATACAATTAATAAGAAATACATCCCGATCCCGATAATACCACTAACGCTGATTCTCACAAGAAGCTGTAGGATTTCGCCATCGAGCATGAATATCGATAAACGCATCATAAAAAGAGCTACTTCCTTTACTAAAATTAAGGTAATAAGACCAGATAATAAGATTTTTAGCTGCGATGTGATACTTATGCGAAATCCATACTTTTTATGAACCCATAAATACCCGATAGCAGTTCTTCCTATATATGTTACAATAATCGCTCCTATAAACGAAAAAACGCCCAAAATCTCTATCGTTACTACCATAAAAAGCAAGCCAAAACCTAATGGAATCAAGCCTATTCTCGCAACCTCTTTTGGCTTTCGAAAACCTAATAAGACTCCCGAAATTACGTATAATCCAAAGGCAGATAAAAACAATATTGCTGTTAACATAGATACATAAACTCCAGTAGTCACAAAGGCGCTTCCAAAGAATAAATCTACAAGATCATTCGCCACGCCAATAAACAGTCCAGCAATACCACATATCATAATAGAAGCAAATTTAACTGCTGTAGTAAAGGATTCTGATGCTTCATTTATACTCTCTGTTAATGCAGCAAACTTTGAGAAACTTGGAGTTATTCCTGATATTACTGAACCTGCAACTCCATTTAGTGCGGTGAATAAAATATTTGCTGCAGCATAATTTCCATACTCATAGAAAGATAATGTACTTGCTGCTATTGCATTAAAAAGCTGAATACTAAGTCCTGAAACTATTGTAACTAAGCCATAGGGAATCCCATATGATAGCAATTCCTTAAGAAAATGTGTGGTATTGCTGCTATGCCAAGGCACTTTAAGAAATGTTATAAAAAGGGCCGCAAAAGCGTGAAGAAGCCAGCCAATCACCTGCCCTAGAAGAGCTCCAAAAACCCCGAGTCCGAACATCAGAAAGAGTACCGACAAAGAACCTCTGACTATAGAGAATATAACAACTAATGAGGCAAGATATTCAGGCTTTTCTATTCCAAGCATTATTCCTTGAAATGCGGCTAAAATTCCTCCGGTGAAAATTACAACCGCGGAAATTCTAATAAGAAATGTCGCTTCAGGCTTACCTAATAGGATTGCGATATGATTTGCGCTAAGTAATATAGCGAAAAATAAGGAACTTCCCATCACGAACTCAAAGAAAATCGTTGCCTTAACATAGCCACTATATGATTCGTTCTTAGCCCGTCTGTATGGTATGTAATGCATTGCAGCAATAAAGATACCCCAATCACGAAATATTGCTGCAATGGATGTAGGTACTCCTGCTACACTATAGAGTCCATATCCTTGGGGCGTGAGCATTCTTGCTATAATGAACATAAATAGCGCAGAAATCGTATTTCCGAAAAGTAGTCCCATACCTAAGAAGAATGTAGATCTGGCCGCACTACTACCGAGATCACCCGCTTTTGACATCATACTCCCTTTTGTCTGCCTCTAATTATTGCTGCTATTATCTCTAGTAATAATATAACAATAAATTTGCCATACACACGATATGGATCGTATAATGGACAATATTCAACAATATCAAGATATTTAGGTCTTATGCAAATCTCTCGTAGAATTCGAAGGAAATCTATCGGGTTTGCTCCAAAAGGTTCTGGAACTCTAACAGCTGGGAAATACATCATGTCGAAAAAGTCCAAATCTAAACTGATTATCTCTGCATTTATAAGTGATTTTCTTATAACATTCGATTCTGGTGGATAATATCTCACATTATATTGATCGGCTCTTTTAATTTCTTCTTTAAGAGTAGAATAGCCCCTAAAACCAACAACTCTGGCACTTACATTTTTTTTCTCTAAAATTAAACGAAGAGCTGCTGCATGTGAATATTCTTCAGTCTCCTGAATTTCACCAGACTTCGCTAAATCAAGATGTGCATCTAGCCATAGAATATTCTGAAATGAAATCTCCTTCAATGAATAAAATGTAGTTATATGATCGCCTCCGATAATTATAGGTAGTCCGCCCGCGTTAATAACCTCTTTAACCGTAAGCGTGATTTCATCTCTATCATAATCCCCAAGATCAACCAGATCATAATCAAATAAATCAAAATCCAAGGCAGGAATATATCCAGTATATTCAATAGATACTTTTCTTATAGCTTTGGCTGCTAAATCGTTACCGCAGGATGAATGCATGCTTTTTGATGAAATTTTAGATCCTATTATAGCAATAGTTCCTTTTACAATATTTTCGACTTTTTCAGAGGGTATTCCAAAGAAAGTTAATTGTTTGGACAATTCGCTTCACTTTATTTATTGCTCCTCTTTATCGCTTCTTGTTAAATAAAATTTCTCATACAAATACTTACCCACTTCTTTTACAAATATCTCTTTGTCTGGAAGTAGAAAGACAGGGCATTTATCACGAATTTTTTCGATAACTGAGTCTCTGATCATGCCAAGTTGTACGCCAACAATTGCTACAAATAATGGCTTTTCAGAAAGGTTAATATAAGTCTGAACGATATCTAATATCTTCTGATTATCTTTAAGATCGGCTACTAGAAAAACTAATCCTTTAACTCTTGAAAAGACCTTCTTAACTATAACTTCTGGCGATTTTTCCAGTAAAATCCCTGTTGCACTTAATTCTAAATGAAGTTTAACGTTACCTCCAATATTACTTTCTACTGATTCATGCCATACCAGAAGCCCAATATTTTCTGTAGTTAATTTAAATGCACTTGGGTCCGCAAACTCATTTATTTTCTCTAAAGATCCCATTATAGCAAGACTGACAGACATATTCACAACTATCGGTTTCTCTTTAGGGACCTCTTCCTTGATTTCTTTCTTGATTTCTGCTTTTATTTCTACAGGGGGTGGCAACTCTACTACTTTCCCTCTTACAATATATCTTTTTTCTAACTCATTAATTAAAGATGTTGCGAGACGTATATTTTTAAGATTAGAAGCTTGTTTTAAACCATCAATAAGGATTTTTCTGATTAGTGGTTCTTTAGCCAAGTCTAGTAGATCACATACAAACTCGGAATTAGATAACATTATTTCCAAAATTGATAGTGCACTTAGTTTCTTTTCATCCTGTTTAATAAGCTCTAGACCATTATGAAGCCCTTCTCTAAAGCTTCTGATCGGCATTAACCCCATTTTACGTCTAATAACGATCGATATCGCTGTTTTTCTATCTACTTGAGCCCACGCTAATATTGCTGCGAGGATCAGATCTAAAGAGTTTCTGCCAGGTTTGGTGAATTCATCATAGAGAACCTTAAAGTACGGTTTAAGCAAACTAGATCACCAATTGTGAGACTGATCTGTAGCTATTAATTATACATCTATATTAACTATTTGATTCATACTACCTTTTTTATTTTACTTTTAATATTCGTGATTAAAAATTAATTTACACTCAATTTCTCCTGAATATCTAGTAGAATTCTTTTTTTATAAACGGCGCCAAGGCACAAACTATTGCGTCTTCAAATGCCTGAATTCTATCATAGATGTTATTGGTGAAAAAACCTATTGCCCCCACTTTTTCGCCCAAATTTTTTATCCCGGATATAAGATACATTGCATCCTCCAGTTCCTCTACCTTTCCAGAGAGCACCAATTCAACGACCCTATCCGGTAAAGGAAGGGAAATTGTAGATGCTATGCTTATCTGGCCGTTCTTTACAATAGCTACCCAGCCCTTTACGAATGATCCGAAACTATACTTAACAATTCCACCTTCTAATCCGACTCCAAAAGCGCCTCTTTCTTTCCTAGCCGCTTGTATTGCCCGGTTAATAGCGCCTCTGACGATCTCATTGTCTCCGATTGGTTGTTTAGATACACCAGAATCTACCCTAACACTTTTTATCGTTACAGAACCAAAAATCTTTCTAAACCCACGTTTTGTAGCCTCTATTTTAGTGGGATTTGTAGAGCCTACAATAACCAGAACTCCCATTTTTACTCCCAAAAAATTATTATGTATTGCTCTTGAAATTTTCTATGTTTATTTTTGTTTTATCTAGCAGGGTTGTTCCAAATTCTATTGTGGGCTCGATCACTGCTGAAGTATAGTAGTCATTCCACGCATAGATTAAAACGATAGTTACTTCCATTTGAGTAATATTTCTCCATAACACATCATAAAGATATTCCTTCCCCATTTTCATGTAAAAATCATATTCACCAGAAATAAAGCTTGGTATTATCGTACCAACTCCTAGGCCTCCCTCTTTGAGAGATTCATTAACTGTAGATCTAAGCACATTTAAGTAGTTATCAAGAGATCTTAATTTCATACTTCGAGGATTTAATATGAATTCATTTTTAAATTGCTCCTTTAATGCCGAAACATTTAATAAATTTAAAGGATCTTGAGGGATTTCCACTATTATAGATGCATTCTTTCCGATTTCAGAGTTATATAAGAGATCTAAAGTCATATTCCAGAATTTTATCCAACCGTATTTGTAGGCATTAATCCAGTATTTCCCGAGTGGCGTCGTACCAGATAGAAAATCATTAAGATCCTTCGGGTAGTATGTCATCAGGTCATAGATATTACTTACGGTACTATTTACGATGCTGCTAATTTTCATATATGCTTCTGTTTCGTTAATAGAATCCTCGTTCATTATCATTTCCACGATCATGTTTGCTAAATATCCTTTCTCACTAATGCTCCAACCAGGCATTACATTTGACACCCCTGTTAGAAAAATTATAGGCTTATTCTCGATCCTAAGAAAATTACTGTATGTGCTAAAATAGAGAGTGTTCGCTAGCTGCTCATAAACAAATCCAACACTGCCATGTTCCTCTAGTGCGTAATAACCTGCTAAGTGTGTTCCATTATATGTTTGCGGTGCAAAATTTATGTAAGTGGGGTCTAAAGTAAGTTTACTTATATTTAACAGAAATGTGAATGCAAGACCATATTCCTCCGCTATGTCTGCCAAAAGATCTACTTTTAGTTCGCATCCAGGATAGTAATCTAGAACTATAAAATCTATACCTGCCCTCTTTATTTGCTCGATATCTTTTCTTAAATATGGATATTTGCTCTCATAATAGCCCTCTAGGGGGGTCAATTCGGTTCCAATCCAATCTCCGCCCTTCTTTGAAGGATCATGATATGGATTATTCCACCAGAAATACATCACACCAACAATCTTTTGATTCTTCGAAAAATTAGTAAACACAGAATCTTCCTCTGTTGGCATTGCAAAGTTTCCAGATAAAACATCTAGTGTAAGTATTAAAACTAGAAAAATAACTGATATTTTTCGGAATTGAAAATATCCTACTATCTTATTTAATGGCTTAGTTATAAGTTTAAGCTTGAGTTTACTAAGCTGTTCTTTAACGCTCTTAATATCAAATGGTATTTTTAACTCTCTAATTAGTATTTTTGCCATACCTAATAATGTGGGAAGTGAGATAACTATTGCAATAAAAACCGATGCTGCAATAGCTGGAACGAAATCTCCCTGTAATGGACTTAAACCCCATAACATCTCTGCCATTTTCCTTCCAAATATTGCTACAAGAATTGCTGGGGAAATAAACATAACAAACCTCATTCCTGCAATTAAAATGGATAGAGATAAGTATATGGAGAGATAGAAACTCACTTTGTAGATTTTTTCTGAGTCATTAACTATTGAGAAGATGAACATTAGACCAATAGCATAGGCAAAGTATTGTTCATTTGTAACTTTACTAAAGAGAAGAAATGCAATTGAACCTAGCATGCTCGCGTATATTAACCCTTTTTCCTCATTTAAATCATAATTATTCCCCAATTGCCTCATTGCAATGTGAATTATCCCTGCAAACAACGCAGCAAAAGAGAGCGCGGATACTAAATTATTAAGTATAATTTCGAGGGCATTCCTCTGAAATTCGGAAAGTCCAATATAGCTAGCGAAAACTTGTGGTAGATAATATACCACAAAGAATAGATTGTATCCGTGGGGAGGTCTCCCTAAATGAAAGAACAGTAGCTGCCCAAGATATCCGACCGGCGAAACTATAAGAAATGGTGCAGATACTAATAGGAATAATAAGGCAACAGAAAATGTAAACTTAATAGCTTCCCCTAATCCTTTTTTTCTAAATATAAATACTAGCAAAAATGGTAAAAGAAAAGCTACAGTCTGTTTTGTTAACAAGCCGAGGCCAAAGAAAACGGATGATATGAATAAACGTTCACGAATAGCAAACAATAGAGAAATTAAGAAGAATGTTAAAGCAACAGCATCAAATTGACCCCACACAGAGCTTATTATGATGAAGTACGGGTTTAGCAAAATTATGAACTCTACTTTTTCGGCTTTTAACCTATCTTTTGATAATTCCATTACCAACTTATATGAAAGATATCCAAGAACTATATCGTTAATCGCTAATGGTAATTTTATGAAAAAGCGTTCTAGAAGATTACTAGATACTCCTAAGAGAAGATATATGAAATAGAAGGCTGAGAAAATGAAGAGTGGCAGGGGAGGGTATGCATACCAATTTGGCGTGAATGGAACATATGGTATATAAACGTAAGGCGGAGTTTCTGCAGCAACAGAGTAGGGGTCTATTCCTCTCGTAATAAACTGCCGTGCCACTGTTATAAATACATATGTGTCCCAATCCTCCCCAGTAAAAGCAAGGAGGAATAGCCGTATAGATAACGCTAAAATGTAGACTTTCGTTCGCTTACCAATTTCCATATTTAACTCCCCTAGAGACCTTGGTACCAGTATACCTTTTTATGTTTACTATCTGAAATTATAAAAAGTTGCTTGAGTTTATTTTATTTGGTGTATTTTCATGCCAATATTTGCCGATATGGTAATAACGCGAGCTAAAATCTATGATATCTATAAAGATTTCTTCGATGTACACGAAAGTCTTGCAATCTATAATGGACGAATTCTTGCTGTTGGTTCATATAGTAATATTCGAGATTTTATCGGTCCTAAAACCCGTATTTTAGATCTAAAAAATAAAGCTCTGATGCCTGCGTTTATAGATGCACATACGCATATAACAGATCAAGCCTTAAGAAATGAATTCTTGGATCTTTCAAAATTTGATGAGAAAAGGAAATTATTGTCTTTCTTATCAAAAGTAGCCCAAAAATATCCAGAGAATCAGTGGATTATCGGTCACTCTTGGGATGAATCTAAGTGGAAAGATGATAATACCTTTCCATCACTGCAGGAACTTAATGATATCTCAAGAGAACATCCCATATTTCTTCGAAGAATCGACGGACATATTGCAGTTTTGAATGATCTCGCAATACGTACTTTAGAAATACCCGAAGATGCTCCCGGCTTCTTAAAGGATAAAAATGGAAAGCCTATGGGAATTATTAAGGAGCAAGCCCTAGAAATAGCTGATCGAAAGTTAAGAAAACTTACCATTAATGCTGTTGAAAGTTTAAGGAAACATCTACCGAAAATTGTTAAATTAGGCATCTCGCTCGTTAATGAAATGAGCGATCCCTTGGTGATCTCTGCAGTTTTAAAACTCATGAAATCCGGAGGCCTTAGTGTATCGTTTATGATTTACATTTTTGATGAATTTGCAGACCTTTTTTTAAAGACTGGTATTATTGGCCCTTTTGGGAATGTTAAGGTCCAAATTAATGGTATCAAGGCATTCGCCGATGGCTCTTTTGGAGCCAGAACTGCAGCGTTAAGAGAACCGTATATGGATGATCCTTCCAATAAGGGCATTATAAGAATAGAGAAAAATTACCTTGAAACACTAATAAAAAAAGCAGACAAAAGCGGTTTTCAAATGAGTATACATGCAATAGGGGATCGTGCAATTGACTTTGTTTTGGATGTATATAAACAAGCTAAAATTAACCCACAAAATAGACATCGAATAGAGCATTTCGAATTAGCTTATGATGAGCATTTGAAATTGGCCAGGAAATTAGGCATTATAGTCTCTGCTCAGCCGAACTTTATTGGTCAATGGCAAAGACCAAATGAAATGTATGAAAAACGTTTAGGACATGAACGATGGAAAAAACTAAATCCCCTTAAAGCGACTCTCGATGAAGACATCCCTCTCGCATTTGGTAGTGATTGCATGCCAATAGATCCTATTTTTGGACTTTGGAGTGCAGTAAACCACCCAGTAGAAGATATGCGATTGACGATATTAGAATCTATTTTCTGTTATACAAAGGGATCTGCATTTGCATCATTTCAGGAAAATCTAAGAGGATCTATCAAAGAAGGATATTACGCAGATTTAGTTATTGTTTCTAAACCTATTGAAGCTCTTAATACAAATAACATCAAAAATCTAGAAATTTTAGGAACCATTATTCAAGGGCATATTTTTTATTAATTTTTGTTGGCAGAAAAATAATATAACTTATATTTCTGAACAAGCTCTAATTTTCAATACTTGTAATAGTAATTATTTTAGTTAGGGTCTTAAATTGGATGACGATTATTGGATTATTCTAGTCAACGGAAAGAAGGTTTCTGTTGGATTTATGAGTAAGGACATTCGAAAGATTCTCGGGAAAATTAAAGAATTGAAAAAAATTCTGATAGATATAGAAGTATCTAA
>Ga0164318_10000740_pt1 | contig 26556 bp, 30 predicted proteins | sample GuaBasSedimGuay9_FD_113734 | JGI IMG/M metagenome (GOLD analysis project Ga0164318, IMG submission 113734) | Subseafloor sediment microbial communities from Guaymas Basin, Gulf of California, Mexico - Guay9, Core 4571-4, 0-3 cm | ecosystem: Environmental > Aquatic > Marine > Hydrothermal vents...
TAACTATCAACTAAAACTATCACTCAGACCCGCCTTCCCTCTACCCGCCGCAACGCCGGTACAATCTGCCGCCGCACCACCTGATCCCAATCAATCGCTGCCACACTACCGGCGTCCAGAGCTTGCACCTGAATCTGCACCTTATAGTTTGTCAGGGGCGAGGCTTTAGGGTCGGCCATTCTCTCAAATTGCCCGGTCCGCAAAGCCTCAAAATTATCCTTCCCCAAACGGTTCATGCTATCCCGGGGCAATATTCCTTCCCCGGTTTGGGCTATTATGAGCTTCTCGTCCGACGCCAGTTTAGAACCCGCTCCGGCCAGATAAGAGGGGGATACCACCATTCCCTGATGAGCTTTAACCACCCCTCCCTGGTGAAACCATCCCAGGGCATCGCTGACTCCTCCGAAGATGTTGCCGACCCAAGAAAACGGGCCACTGCCAGAACCTCCCCACAACTCTCCACTGCCTAGCCAGGACCCCCAGGCTTGCTTGAGACTGTTTACGAAGCCCAACGCGAGATTATCCAAGTCTTCGGAGATGTTACTAACCACCTCGGAGAAACTTTGGGAAACCATTTTGCCGGAATTAACGGCCTGGTCAGTGATCTGCGCAAATTGTTGGCCGGACACGGTGCCCATCGCAGTCATCGTGCCTTCCCAGTCCTGAGCCATCTGTTCCCAGAAGCCTTCCAATTGGCTGATTTCCTCCTGCCAGTGGCGCACTCGATCCTCGCTATAAACCTCGTGCAGATGGTTTATTTGTTCCTGGAATTGCTGATAGTTTCTGAGTTCTTCGGCCCCGTTCGGGGTAAACCAGGAATCTTTGTAGTAACTTGTTTTGGTCATCAATAATCCTTTTAAAAAGAAACTCAGGTCTGACAGCTGCGAGTCCTGTCACGTAAATTTTTCCCAATCAGTTCGGCACTCAAGATTCTTCTTACCACTCCCAGCAATATCCAGGTCTCCAGACTGAGGTCATTGGCTCGAAAAGGATAGCCGGCTTCTTGGAGCTGATAAAGAAAGAGTAGGTGCCAGGTCCAGGGAGAAATTTGCTCGGGCGGCATATACTCTCGACACTGGCTGCAGGCCCACTCTGAAAAATTCTGGTCTTCTTGCTGACATTTCTGTCGTTGCGCCGCGGTGCATAATCGACCCGAGATAATGGCGCGCAACTCCTGGATCATCTCGGGCAACCTACCGTCTTCGGCCAGATTTAGGGCACAATCGCCTGGGATTGTGCCCGGTGCTACTCCCCCCGGGCCTGACTCCCGACCGTTTCCACGCGCAAGCCCTCAAAGACATATTGTCCCAGAAAAGAAACCAGATCAGCGGCATGATGGCCCAGATGCTCTTTCCAGTCCGAATCTGTATCTGGATCCAATGGGACTTCTTGTCCGTCTCTGAGCACGGAAAAATCTCCAGGCGCAAAGCCGATCAGGATCTCCAGGCCAAATTTGAGTCTGGTTTCCCCTAAACGGAGTTGGCGTTGCTGGCCTTCCATCCGAAAGGCGGAAGTCTGATAGGCGACTCGCTCTTCAGAAGTCGGAACACGATAGTACAAAGTTATCAATGTCCCGGAAATCGGGTCCCGGATTAGCAAAGATTGAGGCTCATCAGTAAGTCTTCTGGCCATTGCAAACCTTTCCTCGGTTTCGAGTTTCAAGCTCTTGGTTTCCTCTCCAATCTCTTATCCCAGGGCATATCCTGGCACCTGGTTCTGGACATAAACCAGCACCGACCCCAAGTCGTCATCCTGCAACACGCTGAACTCGATGCTCTCCGTCAAGCGCCGCTCTGTTACCCGGGTCGGTGCCGAGATAATTCCCACCTTGGGGAACACGATCTCAACCATATACCTGTAACCAGCCTCGTATTCGGGGCCTTCGGCCTTCAGATGCACTACCAAGGTATCATTATCCCTCAGATGTTGGTTCATCAGAAAATCCCGAAAATCCCGGTCAAATACCAGTTCTTGGCTGCGGCCCCGGCGGAAAGCCCGATTGGCATAAAGGCCGCCCCCGCCTGGAGTACTTTCAATGCTTAGCTGGTTATGCAATGTCCAACTGAGATCTCGTAATTCCGTCGCCAATACATGTCCCCCCTGGATGGCGCTGCCCGTCCACTTGCCCCCCAAATTAACCCGCAATTGGGTGGACCGCAATGGTGGTTCGCTCACCCGCGCCGGGAACTCCGTCCAGCCACTTTCGGTCGGCAGATAATAGACCTTATAACTGGTAATATCTCCGCTCCCGCCCGGAGGCGTAATGGTAATCACCGCCGGGCTGTCCCCGGAGACCGCGGTATAAGCGACATCTTCCCAGGCGCTGGTACCGGGGTTTTGTACTTTGATAGCCTGGACATTGCTGAGCCGTTCCGCGGCGCTGGAGCCTTCTACGCCATGGCTGGCCAAGGTCAGGCTGCTGTCATTATAGGCTGCTGGAACTGTCTCACAGCAGGTGTTATCGTCGATCTTGCCAGTACCCTTTATGACGCCACTGATCTTCGCCCACCCATCTTTGGGAAACTGCACCTTGACCTGATTGACAAAACAGGAAACCAGACGCCGCTTCATAACTTGCTGGCCCAAACGTTGGGCCGCGGTAAAACTCGGATTTGACCGGGCCACGTCTAGATTTCCGGCAATCGGGGTTATGGTATGGCGATAGCCCGTGCTGCCGGCCGCGCTGGTGTTTACCTGCCCCAAGGCATAGGCCAGCAAGAAGGCGAAATGTTGCGGCTGCGCCCTAGAGAAATCAAGATTGCCTCTCGTCAGGCCCCCCAGATCATAAATCCGATCGGGTTCTTCCTTGCCGGTCGCTTCCTCTAGGTTACCCTGGCGGGTAGGATGGTAATTCAAGACGTTAGTCAAATCGACCAACAAAGTAGTATCCAGCGTCTGGGCCGAATTTAGCGCGGCTTCGCGCTGTTGGGCCGAGACGGCCAACAGATTATGGGTAGCCAGAAAGTTACGCATAGACCAGGGCATATAGTGCTCCTCTTCTGAAAGCTTGGTTGTATCTATAATTTTAGTTGATAGTTTTAGTTAATAGTTTTAGCTAATAGGCAACAGAAATCTCTCTTCTTAACTAAAACTACCAACTAAAACTACCAACTTAACCCAGGCATACCACCATCTGAGTCTGATAGTCGGCCGCAAAGACCACCATCTGGCGGTTATTGAGCACCGCCTCTTCCTTCACCAGCGTTAAAGGGTTGATGTCTAAACCCAGATCTTGATCCCACAATGCCCCCCGCACATCCTCCAACATTCGATAAATGCCGACGTTGCTCAACCTACCTTCCCGGTTGCCCCGCAGATTGCGATCGGCAACGATTACCGTAAAGGTCAGACTCAGGTCGTAGGTATGACTGGTAGCTTTTTCAACGCTGGTTTCGCGCAGCATGACCAGGGTGGCGGGAAGACGCCAGGGGAACTTCTCCAAATCCGCCTCCAATTGCCCCTGATAGCTGTCGATGGTCTTGACATAAGAGCCCAACCGGTCGGCAAGCGCCGACAGAATCGCATCCTCAATCTCTTTAGTGGTATAATTAGTCATTTTCTTTCACAGTACTTGGCTGGTCCCGGGCTTCAACACCGGGAATAAAACCCCATAAGCTGTTCTCTGGGCCAGGTAATGGCAGCCTCAGTTACCATTTTTCCAGACTACTGCGGCTAAATTGCCTGGGCTGGCTGGTCAGCTCAGCTACTTCCCGACCATTGGGCGTCAGCACTCCGCTAGACATGCTTAATACCGCTGTGCCCTGGGAGATAGCCTTGAGCAGCGTGATGGCATCTTCATACTTCTGGCGTCGGACTTCGGGAGCCACACTCCGCCGGGAATAAAGATGATAGGCGGCGACATCTACGGACAAAGACTTTACCAGGGAGGGCACCGGGTCGAACGGCACCGCATATCTCACTGCACAATAAACGTCAATCTCGCTATCCGCCTGGGCAATCGCCTCCGCCACTATCGCCGGGTCCGGGATACCGCCGGACTCGCTGGTAATCTCGGCTAACTCCTCCTCGGGAATCATCTTCAACAGATCTTCTTGGCTGCAATAGGCCATCGCGCTTCCCTTTTTATTCCTGGGTAATCAGTAATCTGTGGTTAAGGGGCATGATGAATCACGCCCCCGAAACCACTGCCAACATCCAACCACTAAGCTAGGTGAGCCAAGGTACCACCAACAGCTCGGCCGAGGCTTTCCAGATATTGCTCTTGCTGCCCCCGCTGGTTGCGTCCCCCAAGATGATGTCGGCATGCAAAATTTCCCGCGCCGCGGCTTCCAGCGAGGGCGGCACTACCAGCAGGTTGGGCATAATCCCCAACGGTACCCCCTCATCATTGGTAAAGGCGGTCATGGCCGCCCGGCCTAGCGCGTAGTTGGTGGCATCCAAGGTACTTTTGGAGGCATAAGCCAACTGCCACAAGCCATAGCCGAACGAACCTCGATAATTAGCCCCATAGAGATAACGGCCCGACATGAAAACTTCCCTGTCCTCAGCCCGATCCAGCGAAGTAAATTCCACCTCGCTGCGCTTCTGGAAGATCAGCGGTTTGATTACCTTGGCAGTATCAAATAGATACCATGCCGTCCCGGAACCGCCGCCGAAATTGCTTTGCGTGCCGGTGCCCACCGGATGGTCCGTATCAAAGAAAAATTGGCCATCGTAACAGACGGTGCTAAAGCCTTGCGGCAGCAGGCCAAACACTTGTTGATTAATATGATTGGCCGCCTGTTCCGCCAGGGCCTTAACCAGATAGGTGAACATCCCCAGTTGATCGTCGGCGACCTCATTCTTATGCAGGGTAATACCATTGGCCCATTCCTGGTTGACCAGGGTATAGCTGTAGGCCTTTAGATCCTGAATACGTCGATCGCCCAGCCATTCGCTCATCATCGGTACTTCCCCCAGCCATTTATAATCGTTCTGGCTGGTAGTGGATGGTACCACCATGGCTACCTTGTCATATAAGGCGGGCACCTGACTTATGGTTTCATAAAACAAGGCCCGGGCACTGCGATAAATATCGGCCAGATTTGCTAAACCACGCATGCTCTATTTTCCTCCTATCGCATGTCAATATCGACCAAGACACTGGTAGCCGATCTGAAGCCGGCGATTTTGCCACAAGCAATATCATTAGTGGCTTGGGCCGCCGTCCCCACTGTCTGATCGTCTAGCACATGAACGTTGTCGCCAAGGTTGGTAATCCCCAGCGCTGAAGCTCCGAACTCAAAGACGCCCTTGCGCCACACCCGGACCGACTTATCCCCATTGGCACCGGCGCTGTTATCTACATATTCCGTCGCCACTCCCAGAAACTTGTAGTTTTCTGTATCCGCCGCCGGCACCGCATACCCGGAGGTATTCAGACAGACCAGCGAATTAGCATAAATGGTGGTGTTTGCGGCTACCTTATAGGGCAATTCATCACCGTCATACTTCTCTAATCGGCGATCCTCCGTTAATGCCGCCATGTTTACTCCCTCCCTTCAGAATTATATTTAAAGTAAATCTCATCACTTATGCCCATGAGTTGATTAATCCCGGCCTGGCTTGAACTGAGACGCGGCCGGGACCGACTATCCTGGATTAAATCCAACTGTTCTCCCAGGGGAACGATCTTCGGAGCCTGGGCCAGGAACAGTTTAAATCCCTCCGGATCCCGTTGCGCATATGCCATCGCCCAGTTTCTCTGGGCCGGGGTCACCTTTCCCGATTGCAGGGCCAACTCCATCAGCTCCTGAGATTCGCGCTCATCCTGGACGGCCTTAAGTTTGGCCAACATCTGGCGTAAACCGGCGACACTGGCCGCCTCCCTTTTCAGCAGGGCAATACTGGCCAGGACCTGGGAGAGATCGGCCGTTTCCGGGAGCTCCAGGGCCTTTAAGATCTCTTCCTGGTTAAATAAATCAGAATTTTTCAACTGCTCCCTGGAGGCCTTGGCGGTTTCAGCCTTAGACAAACGGTGGCTCCGGTATTTCTCCAGTTGCTCCTGCATCAACTGCTCATCTTCTGGAACCAAGGCTACTTCCGGAAGCAGGTCCCGTGGCTTTGCCAACTCCGCCTTGGCCACTAAGGGCGGCAGGTGATTAATCGCCGGAGTATTGGTCAGCGCCACATGATGTAAGGCCAGGGGCCGCCGGGTTTCCGGATCTAGGGTCAAAACCGGAGAAAAATAGCGATATTCTCGATTCTGCAGGTAGTCCTGGCCGCGTTCGGTCCACTCTACCCTGGCCCACAAGCCATCGGCCCGACTCTCTAAGGCCTTAATCCAACCCGCGGCCGGGGCCTGGCCGCCTTCCAGGGTCTGGTGCTCATAGTCAATCACCATATCCAGCCCCCGCGCCGTGAACTGTTTAATGATATTATCGACGGCCTCCTGGTCGACTTCGAAGCCGGGACGGCCATCTCCCAGGCTGATCAGCCCGAGCGGCAGGATCCGGATCCACTCCGGAATGCCGTTGGTTTCAATACTTAAGGCAATCTCTTTCTGCATTGGTCCTCTTTCCTCAATCTTTCGTCTGACTTTCCGCGTGTATCAATTTCTGCCCTGGTTCCGGCAAGGGTAATCCAAAGCGTTCGGCTAGATGTTCCTGGGTCAAGGGATAGCCGATCTTATCCAGATTGACAAACACCTCAGATAGAGTCTTCAGGTCCTCCTCTTCGTCGTATTTGAACCGGAACCAGGGCAAAGGTTTATCCCAGCCAAAATTAAACCCTACCAGCGGGCGGATTAACTGTGCCCGTAGAGTTCGACTGAGGGCCTCGGCATCCGCCCGCAATAAATCTTGCCGCACTAAGTTATGGGTTTGGGCCGCACTGTAGGTCCCCGTGCTCCCGGCAGTATCCGTAGTCAGCGTCTGCCCCAAAATGGCTTTGGACATCTCCCGATTGCAAAACTCTGCCATAACCAGATAGGGTGTGTTTTGCCCCGAGGTCCGGGCCGAGACTTCGACAAATTCAATCTCGGTACTCTTGCTGATCACCCCGGCGGCGTCGGTCCCCAAGGCCTGGATGGCCGCCACCAGGGCGTCCCGATCCACTTGGCTGGCCGAAGGCTCATACTTCCCTAACCGCAGCGGCATGCCAAAAACCTCGTTAAAAGTCGCCCAATCTTTCAAGGCATAATTTTTGAACAAATACATCCAGGCCACTACGCGCAACATCCCGGCCCGGGTATCGTAGCCGCTCCGGGCTTTGTAGCGATGATAAATGATCTTCCAGGGAGGTGCCTCGATTCCCTGGTAGCGGTCCTGGTCAGTCAGCAATCGGGGGGTTAAGCTCCTGGTAAAGCACAACTTCTTAGGATTAACCCAGCGCAGCCCCGTAACCACCGCCTGATTATCCACCACCTCCCAAAAGATCTCGGTAACCGACATACCCTTGCCGATGGCATCGAGTAGATCGAGCAGGGCATCCTCAAAATCGTCCAGACCAAAGATAATGTTTCCGACAAAATCCGCGATCTGGCGATCCTGGGGAGTATCCGCATAAGGCATGACCTCATAATCCAGACTCAGCACCGCCAACTTGCGAGTCTGCAGAATACCCGCCAGATGCGCGTCTTTTTCCTCCATCTCTTCAAAAAGCTCCGCCTGTCGCGAAATCTCGCCGCCATCCGCCTCCCGCAAGATGGCCACCAACCGCTCCGGGGTCAGACCCGCGCTGGGGTAGGTGCTCCAACGATCCTGGAGATTGACCGCGGCGATTTCGTTAGTCACCGGTCTCCCTTTTTGGTGATCCAATTTTTGGCCTCGCATCGAGAACCGGCTAAAGAAATCCCGTATGCCCATAATCAAACCCTAATCCTTGCATCCACTAACACTGAGTTGCACAAATTGGCGCTATCTACCCCGCAAATTCCCTCTCCCCCTGGGGGAGCCTTGTCGCAAATTCCCTCTCCCCCGGGGGGGAGAGGGAAGGGTGAGGGGGGGATAAATCCCAAAGTTAACTTAGGCAACGCAATATGCCGTGGTTAAAATTTTCCCCTTTAATTCTATCGGCTTAGCTAACTCAAAGCCGAAAATCGAAAACTTAATACATGCCCCTGCTGCCAAATACCCGCTTCTGCATGGGCATGTACTTGGGTGCCGCCACCGGCAGCTTCTGGGCCAGCCGAATCGCCCCTTCCAGCGCATCCGGTCCATCATCATGGACCGTCGCCGATGGGAAATATAGCAATTGCTCGATCAGAAGTTCCTGGTCGGAATGTCCTCGGATAAAGCGGATCTTGCCCCGCTCCAATAAGGGTGAAAGACTGGCTATCCGGGTTTCCTTGGCCAGGCGGTTAGTCACCCCTTTAATGGGCAAGATCTGCCCCCGCTCTTGCCCCAGACGCTCAAAATCCTTGAGGAGCAAGCGCTGGAAAAGATTATCCTCGACCCCGAACAGGCGATATTGAAATTCCTGATGCCGATTAAAGATGGTATTCAGGGTGTTCTCTAAGGTAGTTTTCTGAATAACCGCATCCAGGACATAAAAGACCATTTCCTTGGTATCCAGCCCCACGGTGACGCAAGCTTTGTAATCACTGCTCGCCCCGCTCTCAATCGACGGGTCAAAAAAGCCGGTCACCACTAAATGCCGATCTTTTAGACAATCCGGGTGATAATAATGTACCCACTGCTGCCGAAACAGACCGGCTTCCTGGGTCGGCTCATTCATCTTTTCCCGATTAAAGGCTATGCTCCCCATCAATTGTTTCTGCAACACCAGCTTTTTCAGGGGATGCCGGGCTTCCCACAGCGAAGTGCCATCTTCCTGGATAGCCCGGTAGATCCGGCGCACAAAATAACAGTACGGTTCGTCCTCATCGGTGAGCATGACGTGCAGCGCACTACGCCAGCGCAACACGGTCCCGATAATAAACAGACTGCCCTCCGCCGCGATGGCCGGATAGACCGCGGACTTGACCCAGTTCAAGATCTGCTCCACGATCTTGGGATTGCGGACATTGATATCGTTTTCCAGATCGTCCAGGATCACCAGATCCGGCCGCCATTGACGATGTTTAAGACCGCGCAGCCGTTGCCCCCGGCCCCGGGCTTTGACTCGAATATCATTGGTAGTGATAAAATCATTTACCGCCCGGTTACCCTTTACCAGTTCCCCAAAATCATGTCGTATACGATCGTTATAGAGCAGCTCCAAATAGATATAGCCGGTCAGATCGCTGGCTAGATCCTCGGTGTCACTGCCGATGATGATAAAATGCCTTTTACTAAAACAGATCTGGTGCAATACATAGCCGAAAGAACATAAAGTCGTCTTGGCAAATTCCCGGGGCGCCGCCACCACTACCGGAGTCACCGCCCCCTTTTGACTATCTTCCGAACCTCGTTGATCCGGTTGGTTTTCAGACCCCGGTCGGCGCTCTAATAACCTCACCAATTCGTATTGAAAAGGTGCGGGGGCATGGGTGAAATAATGGGGCAGATAAGTCCGACAAAAAAAGAGCACATCCTCCGCCGCCCGTTGCATCCGACTTTCTCGTTGGCCCTCGGCCTCGGCCAGGAAGGGCGCGACCTCCAAATTGAGCCGCATCAAAATCTCATCAGCCCGTTGTCGAAATTCCGTCCGATTCAGCTTCTTCTTCAGAGTCATCAACTCTCCCTCCCGGGAGTTTTTGCCCTGATGTGCTCCAGGCTTGCCTGATTACGGTTATGGCTTACTTCTGCTGTTCCAGTTCTTGGAAAAACTCTTGAATCCGACGTGAAAAACAACGCAATTCCTTTGGGTCCCTAACCTGTTGCCGCAGAAATTCGACAAATTGACTCATCACTTCCAGCGCCGCAGCTTTCAAATCCCAGGCCTGGTTGCCCAACCGGTCGATAAGCGTCATCAATTTGGTTAACTCTTCTACTTCGGCCGCTCTGAGGTCCCCTTTGGCTAATAGCCGCTCGGTCTTCTGACGCAGTACCCCTTTTAACGCCTCCCCTAAAAGCCGCGGCGAACGATGCGCCGCCTGTCGTTTCTCTTCCCATTGACCCTGTTTTTGCCAAGTTTTTAAAGTCCTTTGGGCTACCGGCAATTTGGCCCCGATCTCCTCGATGGTTTTCCCCGCCAGATACAGAGATTGGGCTTCGGCACAGTAAAGTTCCCGTTTCCCTTCCCGCTTGGTTTTCTTAACTGTCGCCATGATGGCGACTTATATACAAGATATCATTACTTAATTCCAGAACGGCTGGCGAGCCTGGCACAGCCATTTGGTTCCGTTTAGCGCCCCTAGTCACTCGGATGGTTCTCCTGTAGTCCTGATTCACCAAATCACCTCTAACATGCCCTGTACCGAACTCTCCAATATCCTTAGACTCCCCTCACTTAACTTCGTACCCTTTAACTTGCCCTCCCAAAACCATCGATAAACCGTAGATCGGGATACCGTCAGTCGCTGGGCTACTTCCCGCGGCCGCAACAAACGATCCTGAGCCATGTCAAATCACCTCCTTGATCAAGTTCTGCTTCTGATCCTGTTTCAAGAATCATGTCTAAGTTGGCAAACCTGTCCCCATTTGTCACAGATTGCCGCGCCTTCCCTGGCAACATACTTATAGACCATTTAAAACAATACGTTAAATCAATGACTTATAACATAAAGGCATTATTGCCAATATCTCGCTTCGGGTGCGGCGGATTATGATCGGAGCAAAATAAAGCTGGGTGGTAATAGCTCCAGGGTCTAAAAAGGTCTAGGGCCTTTCCTAATCTCTAGAGGAAAACTATAAAACTCTAAGGCAAAATTATAGGGCTATACTCCTATAATTTCAGATTAAATAGATTACTAATATTTTTAAGTAGTTAAAAATTTAATGCTAACGGCCTAGATTTTGCTGCCCTACTTAATAGAGAAGGCCGTTCTAATAGTGTCAGCTTCGGCTCTAAGTCGATCCGCTTAAAAATAGCAAATACCAACACATCTTACTGAGGAGGGAGCTATGATGGAATTCATCAACCGCAAACGCTTATTCCGTCCGGACGAAGTCGCCCAACTTTTAGACCTGTCTCGCCGCACGGTATATCGTATGATCCGGGACGGCCGTCTGCCCGGAGTCCGCATGGGCTCCCGTCCGTGGCGCGTGCCCCGAGAATCCTTGATAGCCCTGTGTCCAGAGATCTTCAATCCTCCAACCCTTAATTGAAACCCTCTGACCCTTTTTCCCAAAACCTCCAGGGGGCGGGCTCTCCGCCCCCCATCCTGCCAAGCTCCCCCAACAACCCTAATTTTCCAAAAAGCTACTAAAATTTTTGACTAAAATCTGCTCCAGCCCCGGTAGCACCTGCCCCCTTTAGACTTGGTTTTTTTAAGATTTTCTTGTATTATTGCCTTAGATTTTGCTTTTGAATCGCCCAACTCGCTTAATCTTTATTTTTTACCTAGCCGATAAGAATATTAACCCTAATAACCAGCCTATAACCCATCAGCCTTAAATTTGAGAGACTCATGCAATCAGATAACCATGTCTTATCCCCACACCGAAACCCTTTGACGCGATCTGAACTGAAAGGATTTGCTTTTTTGGTAGTTGATGATGTGCCGGCTATTCGCCAGATGCTATGCCAAATGCTCATGCAGATAGGAGTTGAAGGCATGATCAAAGAAGCCGGTGACGGTTTGGAAGCTATGGAACAGATTAAGGAAACCAAATTTGATTGTATAATCTGTGACATATGTATGCCGCGGATGAATGGCATCGAGCTCCTTAAATGGCTCCGCAACTCTGATGAGCATCGCCATACGCCCTTCCTGATGATTACCGGCGAGGTCTCTGAAGAAACCTTGGCTGCCGCGGTCGAAAGTGAGGTGGATAGCTACCTGCTGAAACCATTCCACCTTTCTGCCCTCCAATCTCGTATTTCAGAAATCATCCGGAAAAACTGCGAGCCATCGCCATGGGAAACTATTTTCCGTCAGGCTCAAAAATATAGAAATAACAATGACTTTAACCAGGCGATCAACGAATTACTCAAACTCTGTAATCCTCCTTACAAGAAACACCCTGAGGTTTTGAAACTGATCAGCGAGTGTTATCTAAAACTGGGAGAGCGTACCAAAGCCGAGGAATATTTGATGGCGGCCCTGAAACAAGAGTCCCGATCATCCTGATAGTCATTTGAACTTTCTTTCTGCTTTATACTTTTTAGGTCTTTGGTCGGTTAAAAATAATCCCAAAGCCGGCGCCGCGCTCTAGATATCCTGGGGCCTAGGCCCCGATTTGCCCAAGGCCCCAAAAAAACCTGGGCTATCTCATCGCCACGGGCTTAGGCTTGCAATTCATTCCTCATTAAACCCCAATTCTCGATTTGGCCGGCTTCGGGTCCCAGTCATTTATTCTGCTTGCGTTATTTGCAAATTGACTTAGAATATGATAAACATCATAATTAGCTGAGACTTAGCTGCGATAGAGAAGGATAATGAATGAATAACCGTCTCACCCCCTTTTATAAAAACCTTGCCCTGTGGCTGCTCATCAGCCTGGTGATGATCTTTCTCTTCAATTTTTTTAATCGACCCCAGTCGACCCGTGAAAAAACCCAGATCAGCTATAGTCAATTTATTGATCTGGTCACCGAAGGCAAGGTAGCCAGTGTAACTTTGCAGGGGGAAGAAATCGTTGGAAAAAAACTGGACGGCAACGAGTTCCGCACTTACTCTCCCCGTGATCCGGAATTAATCAAAATTTTGCGGGATAAAGGTGTCGAAATCGCCGCCAAACCCGTAGAAGATTCCGCCTGGTACACCACTTTTCTGATCTCTTGGCTGCCGATGATCCTCCTGGTTGGCATCTGGATCTTTTTTATGCGGCAGATGCAGGCCGGGGGCGGCAAGGCCATGTCTTTTGGCAAAAGTCGAGCCCGGATGATGACCGAGAGCACCATTAAAATAACCTTTAGTGATGTCGCGGGAATCGAAGAGGTCAAAGAAGAAGTAACCGAGATCATTGAATTTCTCAAAGATCCTAAGAGGTTCTCTCGATTAGGGGGCCGCATCCCCAAAGGCGTCCTGCTGGTCGGCCCACCAGGGACGGGCAAGACTCTATTGGCCCGAGCCATCGCCGGTGAGGCCGGAGTGCCCTTCTTTAGTATCAGCGGCTCCGATTTTGTCGAAATGTTTGTCGGCGTCGGCGCCGCCCGGGTCCGGGATCTCTTTCTCCAAGGCAAGAAACAATCTCCCTGCATCATCTTTATCGATGAAATTGACGCCGTCGGCCGGCATCGCGGCGCGGGCTTAGGAGGCGGCCATGACGAACGCGAGCAGACCCTTAACCAACTCCTGGTAGAAATGGACGGCTTCGAAGCCAATGAAGGGGTTATCTTGATTGCCGCTACCAACCGCCCGGATGTCCTGGATCCCGCCTTGCTCCGGCCCGGACGCTTTGACCGCCAGGTAATGGTGCCCATTCCTGATCTTAAGGGTCGTGAGGCGATCTTAAAGGTTCATACCCGCAAAACCCCCATCGCCGATATGGTCGATCTCTCGGTTCTGGCCCGTGGTACCCCTGGTTTTTCCGGGGCCGACCTGGAAAATCTGGTCAATGAGGCCGCCCTGTGCGCGGCCCGCGCCAATAAAGACCGCCTCACCATGGAAGACTTTGAACACGCCAAAGACAAGATCTTAATGGGCTCAGAACGCAAGAGCATGATACTTTCTGAGGAGGAGAAAAAGAATACCGCCTACCACGAATCTGGCCATACCCTGGTGGCTCGCCTGCTTCCCGGCACTGATCCGATCCATAAAGTTACGATTATCCCGCGCGGGCGCGCCCTCGGGATAACCCAACAGCTACCTCTGGATGAAAAACACACCTATTCCAAGGAATACCTGATCAATACCCTGATCGTTCTGTTAGGCGGGCGAGCCGCGGAAGAATTGGTCCTGCATCACCTCACTACCGGGGCCGGCAACGATATTGAACGAGCTACCGAGCTGGCCCGGAAGATGGTCTGCGACTGGGGCATGAGTGATGAATTAGGCCCCCTGACCTTCGGAAAAAGGGAGGAACAGATCTTCCTCGGTCGGGAAATCTCCCAACATCGAGATTATAGCGAAGAAACCGCCCGCAAAATCGATGCCGAGATTAAAAACCTGATCATGAGTTGCCATCAGCAGGCTAGTGAGCTACTGCGGACCAACCTGTCCAAACTCCATGCCCTGGCCCAAGCTCTATTGGTGAAGGAGACCCTGAGTGGGGAAGAAATCGATGACATCATAAATAACTCGGCCTCGACTAGCCTGGCCGACTCCGAAGATACACCGGAGCCCCCCGTATCACAATCGCTACTGGTCCAACAGGCCTGATCCATGGACCAAAGACCCATGAACACCGGCAGCCTGGGGGTTGTTGCGGCTCCCAGTTCCCCCACCTTGCTCACCATTGGCCGCCATACTTATGATTTATCCCAAAGAACCCTGATCATGGGTATCCTGAATATCACCCCCGATTCCTTTGCCGATGGCGGCCAATTCTTTGAGCCGCAGGCGGCGATTGAACATGCCCAGGCCATGGTCGCGGCCGGCGCCGATATTATCGATGTCGGCGGAGAATCGACCCGGCCCTATGCCACCCCGGTTCCCCTGGAGGAGGAGCTCCAGCGGGTCATCCCGATCATTGCCACCCTGCGGGCTCATTCTGATGCGCCGATCTCCATCGATACCTATAAAGCTGCCATCGCTCGACAGGCTCTAAGCGCTGGTGCCAACTTAGTCAATGATATCAGTGCCATGCGATTTGATCCGGACATGGCTGCCCTGGTCGCCGAAGCCCAGGTCCCGGTAATCCTGATGCATATGCAGGGTACTCCCCAAAATATGCAGGTCAAACCCCAATACCAGAATCTGATAGGTGAGATTAAGCAATTCTTTCAGGAACGTCTGGATTTTGCCTTGGCCCACGGGATCTCTCGGCACCAGATAATCCTCGACCCCGGTATTGGATTCGGCAAGACCTGGAAACATAATCTCGAAATAATTCAACGTCTGGATGAGTTTCAAGAACTCGGCTGTCCCATTTTGCTGGGCACCTCACGTAAAGCCTTTATCGGCAAAATACTTGATCTACCGGCCGCCGAGCGCGATATTGGCACTTTGGCGACCATTGCCATCGGGGTGCTGCGCGGCGCCCAACTTATCCGGACTCATAACGTCCTGTGGGGACACCAGGTAATCGCCATGGTGGAAGCAATCCTGCATAGTTACCCCAGATAGTGTGATTGTTTTAAGCAATTTATCGCTAGGAACATCCCCGTGTTCTGAATAGGCAATTATTGTCATTACCCATATTGGTAATGGTTTTAATTGATAACTGGCAACTAGAACACATACCCCGATATTCTTTAGCCTTCCCGAGAAGCAGAAAATGCACGAATTATTTAACCTGCGCTGGCAAGATGGCGCGGACATTATCCTGGTTGCTGTCCTGATCTACCAGTTGATTCTGCTCCTGCGCGGCACCCAGGGTATCCAGGTCCTGGCCGGCATGGTCATCCTGTTTCTGGCCTACTGGGGGGCCCGCCGACTTGATCTTTTCACTCTCGAATGGGTCCTCGAAAGTTTTGTCAATAGCTTTTTGTTGATCGTCATCATCCTCTTTCAGGCTGATATTCGCCGCGTATTGAGCCGCATGGGACGACGCGCCATCATCCATCGATCCCTTTCGGCGCCCAAGGCCTTGGAAGAAATCTGTGCCGCCGCCGACTCCCTGGCCAGTAAACGCATCGGCGCGCTGATCGTGCTGGAACGAGAAGCTCGCCTGGACGATTATCTCGAAGGCGCCATCCGTCTTGACGCCCTGGTAACCCGAGAACTGCTCATCAGTCTATTCTGGCCCCATACCCCTACCCATGATGGCGCCGTCATTGTTCAAGGCGACTTGATTGTCGCCGCCGGCTGCGTTCTCCCCTTATCCCGCCGTCCGGAAATTGATAAAACTTTGGGGACCAGACACCGCGCCGGCTTGGGTATTACTGAAAGCACTGATGCCGTAGCTCTGATTATCTCCGAGGAAAAAGCTCAGGTCTCGATCGCCCGGAGCGGCAAAATCATTTCCAACCTCAGCCGGGTGCAATTGTTACAAAACCTAGAAGAATTATTTATCAAAGAAGAAGAAGAAAAAAGTGGTCAAAAAAGCTGGTTGGCAAAGATTTTTAACTTCATTGTCGAAAAATAAGGGACTTAAGTTACTTTCTCTAGTCCTCGCCTTAGCCTTATGGTTTGCCATAGGCGGTGAAGAGCGTATCGAAACTAGTTTAACCTTGGGTCTGGAACTGGTAAATATTCCCCGGGACCTTATCGTTACCAACGACATCCCCTCCCAACTCGAGGTCCGTATCCAAGGCCCGCGTAGTGTGGTTCGGGAATTGGCCAACGAGAAATTACACCAACGGCTTGATCTCACCGGCTATAAGATCGGCAACCATGTTTTTCCCTTAAGTCCTGGCAGCCTTAACTTTCCTCGGGGGGTAGTGGTAACTCGCATCCGTCCCAGTGCCATTACGGTAATCCTTGACCAAGCCATTATCCGTCAACTGGAAGTCAATCCGGTCGTCAAAGGCCAGCCAGCCTACGGTTATGAAATAAAGAAGATCAGTGTTACACCGGAGCAGATCGATATTAAGGGACCGAAAAGTGAAATCTCTCAACTGAACTCCATTAAAACCCTACCCATCGATGTCGGTCATCTGAGCTCTCCGGTAACCCGGGAGGTAGATCTCGATTTACAGAATCTTCATCTCTCCTATGTCGGGAGCAAACCGATTCTAGCTTACCTGGAAATAATCCCTATAAAGAAAACCAAGGTATTCCATAAAGTTAAGATAATACCCGCCATGGCCTCCGGTCCTGTAAAACTAAACCCGGCCCAGGTCTCGCTAACCGTCCGAGGGCCCATGGCGCAATTAGCCGGTCTAGCGCCCGACGATTTGACTGCCAAAGTTGAACTCAAAAACCTCAAACCCGGAAGCCATCGGGTTGAGGTAAGTGCGGCCTTACCTTCCGGCCTGGAATTGGTGCATATTCACCCCGAAAAGGTCCAGGTGCTTTTGCAAAAGGCCAAAAAATCAAGTTAGTACTCATCCGCAAACTCCTTCTCCCTACCGCGCAAGGTATTAAGGTAGGAGGACTTAAATTGCAACCTATTGACATCGGTTAATATTAATCACTACCTCTTTTCTCTCATTCATCATGGAGCAGAGATAAGTGGGTTTCCGGATGGACACCAATTAAAGTTATCTGAAGGTCCCCATCGTTGACCGTCCAACTCTTTATTCCTTGTTATCTTGACCAATGCGCTCCAGCCCTGGCCCAGGCCCTCACTGATTCTCTAAACCAGTTCGGAATCGCCTGGAACTATCCCCCAGCCCAGACCTGCTGCGGCCAGTTTGCCTATAATGCCGGGGAATGGCCCGCAGCTCGAAAATTAATGCGCCATTTTCTTCAGGTCTTTGGCGCCGCCGAAACGGTTCTCTGTCCCAGCGCTTCTTGTGTGTTAACCGTCCGACATCACTATAATCAATTAGTCGCCAACGTCCGTGAAGCTACCCTTCTGGCCCGATTACAATCACGCCTCTGGGAATGGAGCGAATGGCTGGCGCGCCAGAAGCCTCTACCCTGGCCCCTAACCTTTTCTGGCACCCTGGTCCTGCACCACTCCTGCGCCGCCCGACAATTAGGACTTCTTGACCATTTGCCCGCTCTGCTGGGTCAGGTGACTGGTCTGACCATCCGGCAAGTGTCCCCCTATTACTCCTGCTGTGGTTTCGGCGGTCTGTTTTCGGTAAAATGCCCTGAACTTTCTCAGGCTATAGGTGAGAGTTATCTACAGGCAGTGTTGGATACTGGTGCAGAAGGTTTACTATCCCAGGATTTAAGCTGTCTGATGCATCTGGCCGGCATCATCCGGGCCCGTCATTGGCCCCTGAAAATCTATCATCTGGCCGAAATCTTGGCCCCGCCTAACCCTTATATTCAAAAATGACTTTGTCTAAGGCCTTTTTCAGCCAAAAGCTGGACTCCAGTTTTGCTCGTCAGGACACCTTGCCCAGCTTGCGGTCCTGAGCTGATCATGTTTTTTCGCTTCAGGCCCCAGCATTAATATTTACAGTCTCTTAACCGCTGGCCGCTTCGGGTCTTTTCTGCTCTAAGCCTTTCAACCGAAACGACCTCCTTAATCTGGAACCTACCGTTACGGTCATCCTCCTTAGCTTCAAGACCAGACAGGTCGTTTCGGTCGATTGGTTTACGTCAACCAAAGCAAAGGTTAGATCCCTTGTTCTTTGATCCCCCCGGCTCTGACAATTCAGTGGAAAGGCAAATATACAAAATCCCTTCCGGTTCTGCCGAGGTTATCTAACGCGGTCATCAATTACCCTGGAAGTCATCCGAGAATTGATCCAACCGCAAACGCACTCCCAAAGTGGTAAGGTGTTCTTCGTCGATCAGTCTTTTGATAGTGTTGACCTTTTCCACATCCGCCAGACTATATTCCCGACGGTTGGACTCTGTCCGTTTGGGTTTCAAAAATTCTTCAAAGGTCTTTTCCCAATATCGCAGCGTCGACTTCCTCACCCCGGTGAGTTTGGAAACCTGATCTATATTTAGCATTACCCTTGAATCAAGATCAATCTTCGCCATAACTTTTTACCTCCGTGAGGCTTAGCCCCCTATCAGCCTCCCAATAACTGTAATGCCATCGAGGGCAACGAATTGGCCTGGGCTACCATGGCTACCGCTGACTGAACCAAGATCTGATTGCGCATATAGTCAGTCATCTCGCTAGCAATATCAATGTCCGAGATCCGGGACTCGGCGGCCTGGAGATTCTCGGCCTGAATGGTCAAGTTAGAAATCGTGTTACTCAACCGATTGGCGATCCCCCCTAAATGGGCCCGAATATTATCCTTGCTATGGATAGCCCCATCCAATGCTTCCAAGGCTTGTTGGGCCGCCGATTGGGTACTGATCGTATAGCCGGCCGCACCTACGGTAATGGTATTGCCTACCCCCAGAGCCGAGGCCGTCGCACTGTTAATCTTAATGTAATAATAATCTTCCGCTGAACTGTTGCCGGTCCCAAAATGGATTTTCATCTGATTGCCCGATGAGCCATCCAAATCGGTGCCCGACAAACTGCCGTCTAACAAATGAATGCCATTGAAGTCAGTGGCATTGGCAATGCGCGTGATCTCCGACGCCATGGCCTGATATTCACTATCCATGATGACCCGTTGCGCCGTGGTATAAGTCCCGGTGGCCGCCTGCTCGGCCAACTCTTTCATCCGGATCAGCTTCTCGTCAATTACGGAAAGTGCCCCGTCCGCGGTTTGGATCAATGAGATCGCATCGTTCGCATTCCTTACTCCCTGATTCAAGACCCTGATATCAGCCCGCATCATTTCCCGAATTGCCAACCCGGCCGCATCATCGGCCGCCGAATTAATTCGTAAACCCGATGATAAGCGCTGGACCGAAACGGACAACCGGCTATAAGCAAAATCTAGATTGCGGGCCGCATTCATGGCCATCAGATTATGGTTAATTACTAGGGACATAATCAGTTACCTCCTTGTAGACCTCGACATCCTTGTCAGATAGTTGAATCATTTGTTTTTCTTATCGAACCGTTTGTTCAGTAACTTTAAATTTATTTTAAAAAAAATTTATCAAGGTCTGCCCAGATTAGCAAGATAGAACCATTTGTTCAACAATCTAAAATATTTTGTTCAAAAAATATATCAACCCTAGAAAGCTTATCAGGCCCGCCGATCTCTTATCTTAAACTAGCTAAAATTCTTAACCTCTAAACTTATTTCTGATTTTAACTTGTTAAGATTCATTATGGTTTCCCCTAAACAGGTGTATAGTAAACATCTGAGCAAAAGCTATCACCTTTAGAGAAATTCTGGTGTAAGCCTAAAAATGGGCTGGTGGTTGAGCTTAGCAGGGGATGTTCAACTAAATTAAGGTAGGGCGATTAGTAAGGCTCGGATATTTTGCGCGTCTGGTTGAAATCTCTTTGTTCCTCTAAGTCACCTTGATTAGACCCTTGTGCCTGCTATATTGGTCTAATACCAAGTTCTTATTCAAATGCAACAAACTCATGGCTTAATACATTGATTAAATTAAGTATTTCAACAGAAAACAGAAAACTAAAAACAGAAAACGGTATAAGCCCTGATCTGCTGGCCAGGTCGGTTAATTAAGCCATAGATCAGCTTAGCCCTGCCAGTTATTTCCGAATCCCGTGACCGGCATCTTATGGTTAAAATAGCAGGCGGGCAATGTCTTGCCAATTATAGACAATCTGGAAAGGATGGGTCCGGCGGTTCCAGGGTTGATCATAGACAATCGGGGTAACACCGTTTTGGGACAACTGCCAGCAGGTATCCAGGCGATCCTCCACAAAGTAGTCGATCCCCTGGTCATGCAAATACTCTAACTTGGTATCCGGATCCCCGGTGGCAATAATGCGGATCGCCTGGGGTGGAACTTCAATCAGGTTCTGATGCAGCCAGGTCTGGATCGGCTCCACCTTGTCGCGCGCCGTAACAAATAACAAAGGCGCTTCTTGGGCCAGTTGGGTCAGCACTTGGACGGCATGGGGCAACGGCTTGATCTCCAGCTCATGGGGCCGGTCGATCAGCATCTCCAGGATTTCCATAATAATCGCTTCTTCCATCTGCAAACAGCGATGGAGATAAAAGTCGGTAATATCCTCATAGCGTAAATGCTCCAGGCCATAGCGTTCCCGACCCAGATTGATAAAAGTGGTCATAATATCGGCTACCACCCCATCAATATCAAAGGCAATCCTATCTTTGGGAATCAACGCCGATATCGGCTGAAGGTCATTACTCAACGCTCTTTCCTCCTTAAGAGTTGGTCTTTTTCAAAATTAGAGATCACTGGCAATCTGGCCTTAATTTAGTTTCAGGCGACAACCGTCGATAATTTTCCAAGATGGCCAAAACTTCGGCGTCGCCCAGATCGTACCATTTCTGATAAGCGTCAGCCACTGCAAAGGCCAGACCGCTGCGGATATTCAGACACACCAATTCATCCACCTCAGATTTAATCAGGTTGACCGTTCTGAGCGACCCGGTAGGCACCGCCACCACCAATTTACCAGGGGTGCGCTGCCGGAGATATTTAATCGCTGCCAGCATGGTATAGCCCGAAGCCAGACCATCATCGACCAGGATGACCGTGTAGTCGGTTAGATCTGGCCACGGCTGACCAGCACGGAATAGATTCTGACGCTGGCGTAAGATTTTCAGGGTCTTATCGATCTGCTGGTTAATCTCGTCCTGACTCAGCCGCAGTCTTTCCAGCAGTGCCTGGTTAAAAATGACCTCCCCGTCCGGATTAACCGCCCCAAATCCGGCTTCCGGATTCCAGGGAATTTGCAGTTTGCGCACGATTACCAAATCCAGGGGGAGATGCAGGGCCAGGGCAATCTCAAAGGCGACCGGCACCCCGCCCGAAGGGATTCCCAAGACCAGGGTCTGGGTATCCTTATACTGGGTCAATTTTTCAGCCAGCCGCCGACCGGCCGCGGCGCGATCGGCAAATACCTGCACCCGATCCCGCCAGTCAGGCTCTTCCACCAAGGTGGTCATCCGTTACTCTCCCTGGCCGCCAGCCAGTGCTGTAAAAAATCTTCCTCCAGCCGGGCTACCTGCTGGCGAAATCCCGCCTGAGTGATCCGGCTGGCCCTGAGCCCGGCCCTCAGGTTAACTTCGGCCAGATACCCGCGGCCGTCTGGAAGCTGTAAAAAATCAATCACCCCATAAGGAAATTTCCCTCGCCGCATTACCTCCTGACACCAGGACAATTGCACGGAACTCAGCTCGACGGGCCGGGATTGGCCGCCAAGAACTAAATTATTCCGGAAATTGTAGGCATTATAACGTTCATAGGCCTCGCTATAATCACCCACCATCACCACCCGCAGATCCCGATAATCAGATACCCAGGGTTGCACCACTAAGGGATAGGGTATGGTACTCAATGAGGCCAGGCTCACCAAATCTTCCAAAGAGCTCCAAAGATTCACTCCCTGACCGCAATTGCCGCGATCCAGTCTGGTAACGATGCGGCTCACTCCGCTCGCTTGGTAGGCGTTGAGTTGGGCCAGCAAATCGGCCCGATTATAGGCCACAAAGGTTTGGGGCAACATAAACCCACCCAACACCTCGGCCTGGGCTACCTTGGAGCGACTCAATATCTGGGCCAACGCCGCGGGAAATAGGGTCACGCCCCGTTCCACCAGGTCTAACAATTTATAGTCTTCCCCGGCCTTAAGCGGCAGCGATCCCAGAACTAGATCCTCCGCCTCCAAATATGGGTATAATTTTCGAAATTGCTGGGCCGAGCGGATAATTCGCCCCCCGGCTTTTCCAACTGTGGCTGCCATAATCACAAATTAGGGAAAAACCCAGGGGTTGTCAAGGTGCCCCCGCCCGCTGAACCTATAAGGCGCAACTTCGTCGGGCTGCCCTTGACTTTTGTCCTTAAATACGAGATACCGCAATTTAAAAGGCTGGGGAAATGAGGCCAACCAAACGTTTTCAAGTTATTTAACCAGGGGTGGCCAGACCTTACCCCCAGTACTGAAGACTTATGCTCAATATCGTTATCCTTATGGTCGGCAAAACCCGAACCGCTTTTATTCAAGAAGGCTTGACCGTTTACCAAAAGCGCCTCCGACCCTATCTGAAGCTCTCGCTGGTAACGGTCCGGGAGGAGAAGCCTTATGCCAGCCTCAGCGCCGATCACCTCCGTGCCCAGGAAGGGGCACGACTGTTGGCCAAAATCACTCGTCCGGCCCGAACCGTGACCCTGGAAATCACCGGACAACTGATGACCTCCGAGGTCCTGGCCCAGTGGTTGACCAACCGGGAACAGGAGTCTGCCGCACCGCTGGTCTTTGTGATTGGTGGTCATCTGGGGCTAGCCCCGGCTGTGGTGGCCGCGGCGGACTACCATTTATCTCTGTCCCGCCTAACCTTTACCCATGAACTGAGCCGCCTGATTCTCTTGGAGCAGCTCTACCGAGCCATGACCATCCGCGCCGGACATCCTTACCATCTGTAGATTTATTACTAACGGCTACCAAGCATCCGCCTTAGAAGCCCCTAAAACTTATACTGCCTCGACGGCCTTAACCCCCGGCACTTCCTGGACCAGCAGTCTCTCAATGCCATGCTTCAGGGTCATCTGTGACATCGGACAGCCTTTACAAGCGCCCGTAAGCCGGACTTTGACCACCCCTTGCCCTTCAATAACGTCCACGAGTTCAACATCGCCGCCATCCCGCTGGAGCAAGGGACGCACTTTGGCCAGAACCTTTTCTACCAATTCTTTCACTAACAATTCCTCCTTAATAACTACTTTTATAAAAGTTATGGTTAATCATAATCACGATATTTTGAAAAGTAAACCCTGGCCCACCTCCAATTTTTTGTTAAGTTTAATCTATTCCAACTCATAAATGGCCTCAATGCGGGCGTGGATCTCCTCCTCCCCCACTTCAATAGCGGTTTCGGCCGCCGCCTTGGGAGCAAAAGCCAGATTTTCACGGGCCACCGGCATTGGTCGAGCCGATATTTCCGTAGAGACCTTAAACAAGCGTTTGACCTTGAGTTGTTCGACCTGAGCCAGGGCCTCAGCCAGACGCCGGGCCTGGGCTAGGGCCTGCACCGCGGCCTGACGGTTCAACTCCTCCCGACGGGAGTGCTCCCAATAAGGCCCTTGCACGCTGGTGGCGCCGTTCTGTAATCCTAAATCAATCACTTCGCCTATCCGTTTGACATCCTTTAACTTAACCCGAAAGCTATGCCGGGCCCGGTACGCGGTAATCTTGGACGGCTCCCCACGCTTCGGGTAAGTATAAACCGGCGTCACGCCGTAACCCGTGCTTTGGACCGATTCCTCCGCGGTCAAAGCCTTTTTAATGATCGGCAAAAATTTTTCCGCCAACCGGGCATTGCTTTCGGCCGCAGCCTGGGCCCGGGGGGCTTCAGTCTCAATCTTAAAAACTAGGGTGGCAATATCTGGCGTGGCCATCACCCTCCCATCGCTGTGGATTCGAGCCGTGAGGCGGTCGTTTTTTTCCTCTGCGGCAATACTGCTGCTGCTGGTCAAAAAAGTAAGTGCCAAACAAAGGCTACAAAAACCTATCATCATTAAACCGGACTTGTGCATCGCCGCAACCTCCTTACGCGGTTAGAATACTCGATTTCCTTTATTCACTGGTATCTTGACCAGGTTGCCTTCAAAAAACAATTTACCTTTAAAAGTAAGGCCTGAGTTCATGGCGCCAGCAAGGGCTTTAGTTGTTCCGGGCCCGATTCTCGGCAATCAGGGCCGCCAGGCGGATCGCCGCCTTAAGACTGCCAGGGTCCGCCTGGCCGGTGCCGGCCAAATCATAAGCAGTACCATGATCCACCGAGGTGCGGACAATGGGCAATCCCAAAGTAATATTTACCGCGCGGCCAAAATACAATAATTTTAATGGTATCAACCCCTGATCGTGATACATCGCCACCACTGCGTCAAACTCACCCCGTTGTTGGCGGACGAACAGCGTATCCGCCGGGAACGGCCCGGTTACCGGAATGCCCGCGGTCTGGGCCTGCTCAATCGCCGGGCTAATGATCGCCGCCTCTTCGGTGCCAAACAGGCCACCCTCGCTGGCATGGGGATTTAAGGCCGCTACCCCGATACGTGGCTGGCTCAGGCCAAAATCCACCCGCAGGCTGCGATGCGTCAAGGTAATCAGACGCACCAGAGCCGTGGTGTTCAGCCGGGAAGCAACTTCCACCAAGGGACAATGAATAGTAGCCAGCACCACCCTAAATCCGTCTCCGGCCAGCATCATGGCCATTTCTGCGGCCCCGGTGCGCTCGGCCAGCAACTCGGTGTGGCCCGGATAATCGTAACCGGCCAGATGCATGGCCGCCTTGCTGATCGGCCCGGTCACCACCGCGGCCACTTCCCCGCTCAAGGCCAAGTCAACGGCCTTAAGTATAAACTCTACCATCTTGGCCCCGCTGGCTGGCGTCGGGTGGCCGTAAACCTGGTCCGCCGGGGCCAGCTGCGACAGAGCCAACAAATCGATGCTACCCGCCTGATATTGCCCCTCATCGGGGTGAGTTACGGTCCGGATGCCGAGCTGCGGGGCACAGAGGGCCACCGCCCGTTCCAGCGCCGCCCAATCCCCGATCACCAGTGGTTGACATAGCTGATAGATTTCCTTTCGGGCCAAGGACATCGCCGTAATTTCCGGCCCGATGCCGGTCACATCGCCCATGGTTATCGCCAGCCGGGGCCGCGCCGTTGCACTGCTGATTTCTGTCATGCTTCGCCTAACATCGAACTTTAAGATGGTTAATTATAGCTTATAATACCCTCGAATAAAAATAATTCTGGCTCCTATGAGAGCATATTCTTATTAAATCATTCTCATTCGCCCAAATTCATCTTGCCAGCGGTCTAAGGAATTAATAAGATAGACTTCGTGGAAATTAATCTCTCAGGCCGCTGCTCAGGAAAGGCATAAGGTCATGGCGATAGCTAAAAAGTTAGGAATAATTGGGGTAGGTAATATGGGCCAGGCCTTGCTTAAGGGCTGGCTCGCGGCCGGGCTGGCTGCCCCAGACCAAACGAGGATTTTTGATCTCGATCCACAGCGCCGCGAACTGGTCCGGCAAAAGTACGGGGTAGCAGTAGCCGACGATAACCTTGATCTGGTCAGCCAGGCTGAGATTGTGCTGCTGGCGGTCAAACCCCAAATTTTCCCCCAGGTGTTGGCCGAAATCCGCCCTCAGATTAAGCCTAGCCACCTGGTCGTATCCATTGCCGCCGGCACCCCCCTCAGTTTGATGGAAGAGTACCTCCCGGAGGCTCGGATTATTCGGGTAATGCCCAATACCCCTACTATGGTCCAGGCCGGCATGGCCGCCCTGGCCCCCGGCCGCCGGGCCACCGCTGACGATTTACAATTGGCCCAATTACTCTTCCAGGCCGTCGGGCAGGCCGCGGTCGTGGAGGAAAAGCATCTGGACGCGGTTACCGGTCTGAGCGGCAGCGGTCCGGCCTATGTCCTGATGTTTGTCGAGGCCCTGGCCGATGGCGGGGTCAAGATGGGTCTGGCGCGGGACACCGCCCTGCGGCTGGCGGCCCAGACCCTGCTGGGCACCGCCCAACTTTTGTTGCAATCCCAACAGCATCCCGCCCACCTAAAAGATCAGGTAACCTCACCGGGCGGCACCACTATCGCCGGATTGCACGTCCTGGAGCAGGGCGGCTTTCGGGGTTTGGTGATGAGTGCCGTGGAAACCGCTACCCGCCGGGCCCAGGAACTGGGCCGAACCTGAGCGCTGCAGGCTCTGGGTCACCCATGTTTGGCGCCATCTCCAAATACCGGCAGATTAAAATAGGGTGCGTCCTAGGCACCATTTCTGACTAAGGCAGGTTGTTATCGCAATTGTTACCTTAACTTGGCTTATTTAATTCCATGGTTTGAGGGTCTTGATGATAATTGGGAATAA
>Ga0164318_10000741_pt1 | contig 26528 bp, 27 predicted proteins | sample GuaBasSedimGuay9_FD_113734 | JGI IMG/M metagenome (GOLD analysis project Ga0164318, IMG submission 113734) | Subseafloor sediment microbial communities from Guaymas Basin, Gulf of California, Mexico - Guay9, Core 4571-4, 0-3 cm | ecosystem: Environmental > Aquatic > Marine > Hydrothermal vents...
ACAGTTTAAGAGATGATCATCGTTGATTGTTCTAAACCGCCATCAGACATTGACGCTATACCCAAAAATCTGGAACAGTTCATTGTGCCAGATTGATTTTTTCATTTACTTACGCCCAGCTTCGTTTTCACCTCCCCCAGGATTCATTTCTCCTTCGCAATCTGAGATTGACCACTTGCTACACCCTAAGCTTCCAGATCATCAAATCTTTTCACAGGCGATTCCCTCTCTTGTACCCTCCTTTACATGTTCCCACTCTTCGGCGCTCAGTGCACAGGCGCTTGAAGAAGCACAAGCTGGGGATTATGGAGTAATATAGGGCTCTATATTCACTTCAATGGGATTCCATTTATTGTTAATTTCAAATATAGCTCTATGCCTAATATTTCCAATAGTCAATTCAATATCTACATTTACAGGTCCTTTACCTTTGGATATCTTTCCATATGTCCAAATATTACCTAATCCCGAATTTATAGTTTCATTATCAGTCCACAAATTAAAATCTATAAAATTCCCCGGGAATCTTGAATTGTTCATTCTAATTTCATAAGTAAGCTTTTCTCTATGAAACCCATTAATCCATATATTTCCCCTTCCAGAAATATTCAAAGCCTTTCCATATTTTGTATGTATGATTTGAAATTTAGGACTCCCTTCTTTTATTGATAAATTCTCCATAATTTCATATGTCGCATTATCTGGTCGGACAATAATTGGTACATAAACAAAATATTCTTCTGTTGAATTGGCATTAATTATAATATTATATGCAACTAAAATTTCATATTCATTATGTGTATTGGTCTCATTATTTTCATTATCTAAACATTCAGAAGAGGAGATTATTGTAAGTATTAATAGAATTAATAAACATTTATCAATTTTGTTCAATTATCAATCCCCCCCATTAACTAGGTTCAATTCCAGTGCTCCCCATTCCTGAGAGAGATAATTTACGACGTCATTTTCTTGCCAATACATACAAGTACTTTGAACAGTTTCAGATCCTATGGGATTTACTGTTGGATCTCTATCACTACCATCCCTCTCTTGTGAATGAAATAACCCAAGATTATGTCCTAATTCGTGCATGAATACTGATGCCTGATTTGAAGCTCGACTTGTAATAATAAAATCATTACCGTCTGAAGTTCCCCTTGCAGGTTGTTCACCCCACCCAGCAGCATTTATAAACCATTGCCCGGGATCGGGTCCTGGGGGGTCATACCAAGATTCTGTTTCATGTGTGAATAAAACATAGTGGAAAATTCCAAATCTATTATGATTGAAATAGCCCAAACTACCAGTCTCTGTGCCATCAATAACCCCATTAAAATTGTCATCTCCGCCATATTTGAAATCAAAAAAGTCATCAAGTTGCCCTGGGGAATCGGGATTTCCATCGCCATCTCTGTCCTCTGTGTTATGAGTTGAGCCAGCCCATGGAAATCTAATAACATCTTTATGCGGCACAATCTCGCCCCCGCCCATGCATCCGTCGTCAATGTGCAGGGTTATGTCATGCCTTCCAAAGGCTCTAATCACTAGATTCTGAGGTGTCTCCTCCATCCTATGCCCCATCATCCAGTCCACCTCCACGAAGATGTCTTGTCCGTTCGGGTGTATTTTACACCTCATGGAGAACGGAGAGAAATAGTCTTCAGGGGTATATATACTTTTTGTTTTCTACTTTGGAAATCGCTCCTTGACTTGGGGCTTCTCTGATGAGGCGATGTTGGAGGGTAGGGAGAATAGCAGCAGCAATGGAGCAAGGATGGGTGCGTGGATATTTCTTAAGAAGAGGAGAGAAGGAGAGGAGATCAATTCCTGAAGAGTTTCAGAATTTGGCTATTGAGAGGAGTGTCCAAGAAGCCATAACCTTCTGTTCAATCGGTGGGAGAACTAATTAACTGCAAAATCAGGTTATCCTAACAGCTAGGCTACGACCTCATTATTATAGAATGCTCCAAATTACCTTCAGACAGCCACAGCATAAACAAGTATCCGGAATGACTCATTGTTTCCTGTTAATCACTTCCAATCTTTTTGTTGCAAATCTCCTTGGGTGCATTTTATTGCGAATGAAAACGTCACAGATTGCGCGCCTACAGACCCACCCCTGTTCTCTCACCCATTCGGGTTCCTCTATATTATGATGGTGAAATTACATGTACAACATGAGGTATCTCGTCAATATCTTTTTGGTCGCCGCCCTGATGGAAGATATTATTGGGGACCTGCTCGTCTTCGCCTTGACCCCCTTAAGCAATGAGGTTCCTTCCATCACTCTTACTGTAAGTGAGAGTGCTACGGAAGCACAGCTGGTAAGGGTAGAATGGGTACTTCTTAAGGGAATGAACGGTGTGTACATCTACAGCATTGATGAAAGAAGAGCGGTGAGGAGAATGGAGCTGTGCAATCTCTCCTCTACCGAGGCCATCACCCTCACCTCATCCACTCAACTGTAAATCAGACTGGGGGAACAGGATATCCGTCATTTTTCTTTCCACTCCTTTTCCATCCTTCTAATGTTCTTCCTCCAAAGCCAAACAAACAAAAATACCGCAAAGGCAATAAGAGGATTATTAGCAAAGAGAGGATTATATGTACCACCAACATCCATGTTGTTAGCAACACTTACCGAGTCATAATGTTTGTCTCCACCAGGATAATCGCCATCGTCCCTAGGCATTTCTCATACCTCAATGAAACCTCCTATATCTAAGTTTGTTTAATCTGGTGTTCTATAATCATTTTCTCATATGATATGTTATCAGGTTCTTCATTAAATTCGTTTTTAAAAATTCCGATTATAAAATAAATATAAGGAAATAAGTTGCTTTTATCTTTCTCATAGCTTTGCTCATCATCTGAATCCCAATATAAGGTTACAGTAATATTTTCATTTGTTTCCCAGATAATATTTACACATATTGTTCCGTCTTTATCACCCGTACCATTTACTTGTTCAGGAGACAGATTAAGTCTAAAACCACTGTTTCCAATATAACTGCTATTTACAGACCGACAGTATTTACTAAAAACAGCCCTTCCTTCTGATTCAGAAATTGGTTCATTTAAATCATTATATTCGATTATCGCCTTAACTCCAGTGTATTCATATCCATAATCTTTCATGGCACTCTCCCAACAAATAAGAATTGACGCTGCAAGAGAAACGATAACCACTATTGTGGTAACAAAAACTTTAACAAGTCTTTTGCTTCTCAAATCCCATCACCCCTCAGATACTGATTAAGCAAATTTAGAGAGCTTGAATACCTGTCTTTCATCTTCCAGTTATTTACTTCAAATCCAAACAAGCCCCCATCATCATAGGTTGCATCATGTATTGATCGTATTGTGTGATCATCATTGACACTATAACCTGAAAGTATAGACTCATAAAATGCAACTGCATCAACGGTTGTTGCCGTAGCATCAGATTCACAACCATAAAATACAATATTCCCAGCACCTAGGTTATCCAATTCATCTCTAAAATGCCAACTTTGGCACGTATCTAACCAAAGAAAATCGAGGGAGACACCTATGTCATCTAGTTTCTTTCTCAAAGTCCCTTCGAAAATCCACTCATCCGAAAATGCAATTAGGTATTTTTCTAATATACTCATACCGTGGGTTGAAATATAAACGAATACTATTGCTTTATCTGCATGATTATTGTTATAGGTTGTAATTACATTATTAAAATTATCCACTATTGATTTAAAAGATGACCAGGTAATATATCCGTTATTATAATTTGTGTCATAAAGATATGTTTGAAAGCCCAGTCTTTCTAATCTGATAGCAATGTCATTTCCTTCGCCTGACGGTAAACCCTTTGGGCTCCAAAATCCCTCATCAAAGCCGGTAATCTCAATAATCAAAGCAAATCTATTCGATACCGAAGGGGGAAATACATCATTTGCATCATTAAATCCATCTCCATCTGTATCTGGGTTATAAGGATATGTTATAAATCCATCAACACCAAAAAGCATTTCTTCTCCATCACCTAAACCATCACCGTCACTGTCTGTAAACTCCGTCGGATCCGTCCCGTACACGTTCACTTCCTCCCAATATGTCAGCCCATCACCATCATAATCGTTTTGTCTTATATTAAACCATATTTCGCAGTCGTCCTCGTCTTTGTGTGCGCTCCCATCTTCCTCACCCGAACAGTGTCCATATCCATTCTCGTCGCCTATAGCATCATCACCACTCCACGGACCTTCTTCTAAAGAATAAGTTATGTCACAGGCTTTACCATCTCCACTAATATCGCATTGGTCATCGAATATTATATCTCTGTCCCATACTTCAAAAGAGACTGAAATGGTATTATCGTCATCTGACATATCATTTTGGAGAATTTTCTCATCCCCGTGCATGCATCCATCATCTGCAGGAATCTTGTTTCCGAGGATGCAGGCCAATCTCTGATTGGCCAGAGCGTAGCGGACATCAATGTGCAGTGTGATATTGTGCCTCCCAAAGGCTCTGATCACAAGATTTTGAGAGGTCTCCAGCATCCTATGCCCAGTCATCCAGTCCACCTCCACGAAGATGTCTTGTCCGTCCAGGTGTATTCTACACTTCATGGAGATCAGAAGTATTATTGTCCTCATGGGTATTTATCTCTTTTGTCTTTGACATTGGAAGGCAGATGGGAAGGTTAAGGATGATGTGAGTTCTAGCTCTTGGGGTCAGAAGGGACGATGAGATGGCACGGATGATATAACCCCCAAATCCACAGAGGCCACTCCATCTCTCACTTCTTCAGAAGATCCCTTGTCTTCTCTTCCAAGAGTCTCTTCTGTTCCATTTCCATTCTGATCTCTTTTAGGGCCTCTGCCTTCTCCCTTATCTTCCAGAGATCTATGACCTCGTATAAAAAGACCCTTACAGCCTCCCTTAGCCCCTCCTCTCGAGAGCTAAAATAACCGATGTCCACCAGGTAGTCCATAGCCTCAGTGAACTCGAGGGGAAGAGGACTATCCCGGGGGGAGATCAGCTCCCTCACCGCATCGGAGAGGTTCTTCAGCCCCCTCTCCTCCATGTATTTCATGAGCCTCTCGTACTCCTCATCCGAGAGGCGTACCGTGACTTTTCTTTCCCGGGGCATGTTTGAGGGGATATATGTCCGACGATATATTAAGATTGTCATACAATGACGGACGCTAAAGGGGCGTCTTTTGCCCCCTTCTCAACGAAAGTTTTATTAACCAGTGGATGAGAGAAGAGTATCTTGAGTACGAAAAAAGTGCTTTCAAGGGGGCAATTACGTGGATTTTGAAGGACTGGTGCATAGCGACACCGTTTTCACCCTGGATGAGATTGTTGAAGCCCTTAAAACGGCCTTCAAGGAGCACTGTGACACTGAGGTGGTGGAAGAGGTATATCTCAGGATGTTGGCTGAGACCATGCTGAACTTCTTCGGATACACCTCAAGGGTTCTCGACAACATGCTCCAGCCAGAGGAGCGAGAAGTGTTCTATACCCTTGAGGACATGGGCCTTTTAAGGACCGAGCGTGAGGAGACCTCCCTCTATGACGGAAGGGAATGGAGGATAAATTACTGGGTTCTGAACACGGAGGTCATATTGGAGTACTTGAACGGCGAGAGGGGGGTAGAACGCCCTCGAGAGATGGACCCTTCCGAAATCTATTTTACCCTGCCTGAGGAGCTCTGGGAGAGAATGGGGGAGGATAAAACACTCAGCTTTGATGGAGAGCACAATCCCCGTGAGAGCCCTCCTGGAGGTCTCTCTCCGCAGCTCGACAGGCTTCTGAAGAACTTCAAGAAGTGATCAGGTTTTCGGCGGCGGGGGTGGTGGTGGGGGAGGTACACCCGCAGGAGCCTCCTTCTTTGGTTCTTCTTTGGGCTTCTCCTCCTCAGTAGGTGTGGCCTCAGGCTTTTCTTCTTCCTTCTCCGCTCCCTCCTCTTTAGTCTCCGGGGTGGCCTCCTCCGGTTTTTCCTCCTTGGCTTTCACGCTCTTCCCTTTCAAGAACTCCTCCTCAAGGGCTTTGGCCTGCTTCTGCAGAAGGCTCTCATGCATCTTTATGACTTCCTGAACGTCCCTCTCGGCCTTCCTCTTCATATTTTTCGGTATGAACTTCTCTGTGTAGACGTACCAGAAGGCTACGAGGGCAAGGAAAACCACAAGGAGTATCCCTGTGGTGAGATCTGCCTTCTCGCCAAGGGGTATTGATTTTCCGAAGGCCTCTGCAAGGGGTCCAGATGGGGGTTCTGGCGGAGGTACGTAATCCACCCTCACCTGGAAGTGCAGGGACCTCTCCAGGCCGTCTGAGTCTATTACTGTGAGGTTCACCGTGAAGACTATGTCGGAATTGAAGTGGTACGTGTGCTGCACTTCTGGGCTCCCCACGATTCTTTCCGGAGGGCTGCCATCTCCGAAATCCCATATGAATATAAGGTCTCTGTAGTAGTATCTCCTATCCCCGGCCATGTAGTACGTGCCGTCCTCGTCGTAGGAGGCTGAGGCGTTGAAGACGACATCATAGCTCTTTTTGTTCTTAGCTGTGATCTGGATATAGAGTATCTCGTTCACTGGATCCCATTTCGGGGCCATGTTGTTGACAGAGGTGAGGGCCGGTGTGGGCCTCATATATTTGATAAGCTGAACGGATATCTCAAAGGGTCTGGACCATGCATTTGCGTCGTCGCGAGCCCTTATCCGGAGGGTATAGTTTCCAGCCGGGAAAATGTCCTCGTCCTGCTCGTTCACATCAAATGTGTTCCAGTCCACGCTGATGTTGGCCCTTCCCACCTCGGCTGTGGTAACAGGTATGACGGCAGTGAAGACGCTTCTTCCGGTGGCCACATGGATGAAGCTTATCTCAACCTCCGTTATCTCCCTCCCTAGGGTCAGAGTGGAGCTGCCATCTATATCGGTTACGACTACCCAGAAGTGGAAATATGGGTCCTCCTTGTAGCGGACTATCCTCTCACCGTCTCTTATGGAGACCTCCTCTATCATAGGGGGGTGATTCACACTACTCTGGTCTATCACAACGGACAGGCTCCAGACCACCGTATAGGTTCCATCAGAGGCGTAGACGTTTATAGTATGCTCGCCGTCGCTGTATTGGAGCGTGTCCCACATAAACTGCCATCTGGACCAGTCCCCAGTGAGGTCCTCCGCCGGCTCAAGGGCTCCGTCGTCTATTTGAATGTTCACCTGAAGTACCCTTCTTGTGACCCCGGGGGGCACACCTGCGGTACCTTCTATAAGGACATCTCCTCCAACTACCATGTTCTCATAGGGGCTCTTGCCCATTATTGAGGTTACCTCAAGGTCTATCAGCCTCACCTGAAGGACTATGGATGTATTGCCTCTGAGCGAGACGTCCGGGTAGGTGCCAACAGCTCCCCCGGGGACCTCAGCCTTTATATTGTAATGCAAGAAGACATTGGAGTTGGGGTCTATGGTGATGATCTTGGATGGGAGCTCACCCATCCACACCCCTTCCTCGTTTGTTAGGAACTCCTTCCCGGGGAAGAGTTCAGCGGTGCCCCGGAAAATCCTTATTCTGGTGGAGGGCCGGGGTGTGCCGAAGTTGTCGGTGACCTTTACGGTGAGGTACCAGTATATGTAGATGGTACAGTCCGTCACATCGGTGAGGGGGGAAGATTCCCCCGTGTCAACTTCATGAAGCTCAACACCTCCCGGTGCTCTGAAGGTTATGTCCTGGGTATGAATTCTGGAGAGGGATTGGTCCTTTTTGTCCACAGGCTTTTCGCTGTCGAAGTCTATGCTCTCTCCTGCGACCAAGTAGACCCTTGAGCTCTCTCTGGTGTAGGGGGGAACCTCTCTGCGGAGACCGCCCAGGCTCACAATTTCTGAGGCGGTGACGTTGAGGTACCCTCTGGCAGAGAGGGTATATATGTTCACAATACCGCCAGCCCCTCCCCTCGCAACGGAAGAGGGTTCACCCCCGTCCCCTGCGGTGGCGTTTATCTTGGAGGACTCCACAATGAGGTCGCCCCCAGAATATATTTCAAGCTGTGCATCACCGCCTCTTCCCCCCTGAGCGGATACAACGGGTCCAGCGTCCCCTCCATCACCACCGAAGACACCTATCGTGCTTTCCCATATCTCCAGGTGATGTCCCCGGATGGTTGAGATGTAAAGGGAGGCAGAACCCCCCTTCCCCCCCAAAGAGCCGCTCTGTGAGCCTATCCCACCAGCCTCTCCCTCCACCTTCAGGATGCTGTTCTGAATGAAGACACCCCTGCCGGAGCTCTCTCCAGTGGTGTTTATGTAGAGACGACTTGATGCCCCCTCCTCTCCGGGGCCCGGGTAAGTAGTGTTCCTGACGTAAATCAGAGGGGAATCCCTAATCTTTACATATTTGGCCTTCACGTAAAAGAAGCCTCCTGAGACTGTCAGGGTACCCCCGATGATTTCAAGGGTGGATTCGGGAGAGTTCACTATGAACTTCTCCTCCACTGAGACTACCGCCGGGGCCTGTATCTCCAGCCTGCCGGTTCCGTTGACGATGATGTTTCTATATTCGGCCGGAGAGTTTATCACGGTCTTCCCGCTGCTTATGATTAGGTCTTCGGCTCTTGTAGCTTCCCCCGAGCCCACCTCAACGGTGTAATTTGAGGGGGGGAGGCTTAAGGCCATAAGTAAAACTGCGAATAACGCTGCAAATCGGATTCTTCTCATCTGAAACACCTCTCTTATCTCCCCATTACCAGGTCACGTCTGCGTGCTTTTTTATCGGCTGCCTCTTTGTCCATGCGACGTGGAATGAACATGTACAGCACGACACCGGAGACTAAAAGCAGTAATGTCAGAACTATTTGAAGGACCTGGAAAACATCAGCGAAGAGCATTGCCACGCCAATCACGAAAAAGACCACGCCGAAAATCTGGGTGACCCTGGCCTTGGTCTTGAGAGCGTCTATCTCCCATTTCAGTCTGACTATTTCCAGTTTTCTCTCTAGCTCTTCGTCCCTCTGTTCCTCGATCTCGCTTCTGGGCAGGAGGGCGCCGCAGTACTTGCAGGTGACCGTCTCGCCGCCGGTGTCCAGAATCATCTTGCCACACCGGGGACATTTTACCATCTTGCTTTTTGGCTTCATGATAACCGGGGCTCATAATGTTTTTTAAATATAAATGTTTTAACACTGCCAGGTGAACCATGTTCAGGGAGATAACCGATGAGAAGGACGCTGTCGTAGTTAAGGAGAGGGTGAGCCTGAAGCTGGGGGTCACCCGCTACCTTCGGAGGTATCCAAAAAGACCTGTGGTCTTCACCTCCTTTGAGGGCGAATACTTAGGGAGGATTGTGGGTGGGGCCTTCTCCAGCAGGGAGAGACTGGCAAAGTGGCTCAACCTCCCTTCTGATGGTGTTTCCCGGGGTCTCTCGGAACTTCTTAATAGAAGGGGAGAGGCGAGGGTTGTGGAGGGGAGTGAGCACAAGATCTACGGCCCCGACGCCGTTGAGAGGCTGCCCATTCCCACATATTACCCAACAGATGGAGGACCCTACCTGACGGCCTCCATCGTCTCTGCGGAGGCTCCGGAGGGATGGACCAACCTCTCTTTCCACAGGATGATGCTCCTTGCACCTTACGAGGAGGGACGCCTCGTTGTGAGGGTGGTCCCGAGACACCTCCACCGGATATACCATGAGAACCTTGAGGCGGGGGAGGAGACACCCATTGCGGTCTCCGTTGGTGTGGGCCCCTGGCTTCTTGTAGCCGCGGCTACATCCCTTCCCTGGGGGGACTCCGAGATGGGTTACGCCGCTGCCCTCAAGGAGGCGGCGGGGAGAGGGCCATTGGAGGTGGTGAAGAAAGCGGGCTATCCCCCCTATCCAAAGGAGGCGGAGATCGTGCTCTTGGGGAAGCTTCTTGAGGAGAGAGCCCCGGAGGGGCCCTTTGTGGATATAACCTCCACCATAGACCTCTCGGGCATGGAGGGCCAGCCCGTCTTTCAGGTGGAGAAGGTTCTCTTGAGGGAGGTGCCCCACTTCCACGCCCTCCTGCCCGCTGGAAGTGAGCATTACCTTCTTATGGGCCTCCCCCGGGAGGTCATGATCCTAAAGAGCGTAGCCTCTTCTGTGGCAGGGGTGAAGGATGTGAGGCTCACCGAGGGCGGGGCTGGGTGGCTTCACGCCGTTATATCCATACGAAAAAGGAAGGAGGGGGAGGGGAAGAATGCAATCCTTGCCGCCTTCGCGGGGCATCCATCGCTGAAACACGTTGTTGTGGTGGACGAGGACATCGACATCTCAAAGAGCGAGGAGGTGGAATGGGCGATAGCCACCAGGATGCAGGCGGATAGGGACTTGATCATAATAAAGGGCGCTAGGGGCTCCACATTGGACCCCTCCGCTGGGGAGACCACAGCGAAGATGGGCCTTGACGCTACAGCCCCTCTGAAAGACCGCGAAAGGTTCAGTCGTGTGAAGCTTGAGGGGGAATGAACCCTTGAAACGTAGCATGCTGGTAACACTGATCGAACTCGCTCTTCCTCTGGCTATATTTTTGATAGCCGGTTGCATAGATGTTAACCTAGCGAGAGAGAAGCTACTTCCGGAGGAGAAGGTCACCGTTTATTATACGACGGAGAAGCTGGCGGAGATGGAATACAATTTCACCGGGGTTGAGCAAATTGAGAAGGTAGCTCACTTCAAGGTCTTTGATGGTACCCCTTGGATCGAACTCCGCTACGCCGTAAAGTTGGATGAGCTGCCGGCGGGCTCCCCATTGTCTAGCGTTGAGAGACACTTTACAATAAGGCTCATAAGCGATGTGACGGGGGAGAAGGTTGTCGAATACACAGACTATGTAGACAAAACCTTCACTAAGGACCCACCCCTTGTGATAATGAACCCCCGGGAAGGAATATGGAGCGTTGAGGTTGAGATGAACGGTGTATATTACTCGGGCCCAGGGGGAGAGGTTCAGGATTCCTTCTTCGTATACGTCAGCGGAAGGGTTCCCCATAGGATAGTGGAGAGGGGGTGAACTACCACTCCATGAGTTCTTCCGGGTCTACCTTCCTGCCGTGGAACCTTCTTATGAAGAAGCAACGCAGCCGGGCTCTTATTCTTCTCTCCAGTCTGTATGCCCAGTCCCAGAAGTCCTTGGAATTCTTCTCAACAAGGTATACCGCAAGGAGCGCCACGAAGATTCCGCCGAAGATGTCGACCACCCAGTGTATTCCGAGGTAAAGGATTGCGAAAATGAAAAGAAGCGTGAAGATGAACAGGAAGTAAAGGTAGCGGTCATAGTCTTTGGTCCCCCGGTATCGGGTTGAGCGGTAGATAAGAATGAAGATGGAGACGGGAATGGCTATGTGGAGGGAGGGGAAGCAGTTATCAAAGGGGTCCACAGCCACGAAGAACTTGTGGAAGCCTCCGCTGAAGTCATAGAGCAGGGAATGCACATTGGAGAGGTAGAAGGAGGTCACATCCACGGGGAAGAAGAGGTAGAAGGGTGTTGCGATGAGGTAGACAAGGGCGTAGTTCAGGGCGGTTTTGTCCGCCAGCTCCTTGTCGTCCATGTATATGAAGAAGAGTATGGTGAAGTAGTTGATGAACATGTACCCTACGATGTAGACTCCGGAGAAGAAAAGCGTAAGGTAATGGTTGAGAAAGAAGTTCTGTATGTGCACCACTATATCTCCCTCTATGGAATATATGAGGGGGGTGAAGTTCCAGCCTGTGTACCCCCTTATTGGGTTATTCAGGTCGTCTACGAAGTTCTTCTGCACGTATACTAAAAAAATCAGTCCGAAATGCCATTTGTACTTCAAAAGTACCTGTGCTACTTCCTGGGAAGTCCTCCTCATCCCCGGGGGCTTGAAGATTTTGATGGCAAGAATACTGAGAATGAGGGTTATGGAGAGGAGGATCTGCCCCATGGGGAGAGCCATCTGCATACCACCCTTTATCTAGCCGCCCAGAAGAACATCAGCCATATCCGTCCTTTCCCAGAGAAAGTCAGGGTCTTCCCTTCCGAAGTGGCCATAGTTTGTAGTCTTCCTGTAGATAGGCCTGAGCATGTGAAGGCGTTCTATTATTGGTCTCGGACGCAGGTCAAAAACTCTCATAACCCGCTCCTCGATCTTCTCCTCGGGGATCGTGGCAGTCCCGAAGGTGTTCACCATGACAGATACGGGCTCAGCCTTGCCTATCACATAGGCGAGTTGCACCTCGCACTGCTCGGCGAGTCCCGCTGCCACTATGTTCTTGGCGACCCATCTTGCAGCATAGCCGCCCGAGCGGTCCACCTTCGAGGGGTCCTTTCCTGAGAAGGCACCTCCTCCATGAGCACCGTAACCACCGTAGGTGTCCTGTATGATCTTTCTTCCGGTGAGGCCAGTGTCCGCTTGGGGGCCTCCCATAACGAACTTGCCGGTCTGGTTTATGTAGTATCTGGTTTTGGAGTCAAGTAGCTCCTCCCCAATTACGGGCTTCACCACATACTCAAGTATATCCTCTCTTAGCTTATCCTGTGTCACATCTGGATCGTGCTGGGCGGCCACCACAACAGCCTCCACTCTTTTGGGTTTTCCCTCTCTGTATTCCACCGTCACTTGGGACTTCCCGTCCGGTCTCAGATATGGAAGCACCTTCTTTTTTCTGACCTCCGCTAGCCTCCTAGTTATTCCGTGAGCAAGGCTGATTGGCATGGGCATGAGCTGCTCGGTCTCCCCCACAGCATAGCCGAACATGAGTCCCTGGTCCCCTGCCCCCTGTTCCATCTTGTCCTTTTTATCTATCCCCTGAGCTATGTCGGGGGACTGCGGGTCTATGGCTACCATCACCCCGCAGGATTTGTAATCCATACCCTTCTCAGGGTCGTCGTACCCTATGTCCTTGATGGTATCCCTGACCACCTTTATATGGTCCACCCTAGCTTCGCTTGTTATCTCCCCAGTCACGAAGGCAATTCCAGTGGTAACCAGGGTCTCGCATGCAACCCTGGCCTCGGGATCCTCTGCCAGGTACGCATCAAGCACTGCATCTGAGATTTGGTCTGCAACCTTGTCTGGGTGCCCCTCTGTGACGGACTCTGATGTGAAAAGGTACCTTCTCGCGCTGTTGTACATCGTGATACCTCCAAAAAGCCAACAATAGGCTATAAAATGGTTCATATGCTTAAATATTTCGTAGCGGGAAGAGCGAAAAAAGATTTATTTAGAGGTTTTTAACCCCCCCGTGAAGCTGAAGGAGCGCGTATTGCGGGAGGGCCGCTGGGAGGCAACAATGTGGATGAGCTCCCGGGAGGCAGCCGCCCTTATGAGGAGGACCTTGGAGGAACTGGGATACTCCTTTCGGAGAGATGCTACGGAGAAGGCCTTCACCTCCATTATGGTCCTTGTTCCGATACCTCAGTTCTCCTACGTGTTCCAATTCATTGTCTTTGAGCCCTCCAAGTTCCTCATCAACCTCTACGACACCCGCCCCCGGCACGGAGCCATCTTTCACCATATTGAGATCAAGGGGATAGATGAGGGGAACCTGAAAGATATAAAGAAGCTCCTTAATGAGTTCTCAAGGAGAATGGGAAGGAAACCGTACGAGTTCCCTCTCTCTCAGAGGTTTCAAGGAGGTTTCCTCTCCGGAGAGTTCTTTTCAGCCAAAAGAAGATGGTCTCTCTGGGGCATCTGATCAGAGCTCGTCCAGCCCCTCTATTCTAAGCTGTTTCATGAGCTGTTTTCTCATCCTGCGGTTCCCCTGGATGCTCTTCATGGTCTTCAGCATCTTGTTGTAATAGTTGAGAAGTTCCTTTACCTCTTTCTGCGTCACCCCAGCACCCCGGGAGATCCTCTTTATGCGGGAGGATTTGATTATGCGCGGGTTTTTCAGCTCCTCCTCCGTCATGGAGTTCATGATGACTTTGAAGGTCTTCAGCTTTCTCTGGGTTTCTTCAAGTGTTTCCCCCTCCATAGCCATAGGATTGAATCTTCCTCCGAAGGAGGGGAAGAGGCTCATTATCTTCTTCAGAGGCCCCATTTTCGTGAGCATCTCCATCTGCTCACGCATCTCAATAAGGGTGAATTTTCCTGTGATTATCTTCTTGGCTACCTCCTCCGCCTTCTCCTCATCCACGACCTCCTTAGCCCTCTCAAGAAGGCTCTGAAGGTCCCCCATGCCCAGGAGCCTTGAGATGAATCTCGGTGGGTCGAACTTCTCCAGGTCATCAGGATGCTCCCCCACCCCGATGAACACTATTGGTGCCCCCGTCTCTGCCACCGCCGAGAGGGCCCCGCCCCCCTTCGCACTGCCGTCAAGCTTGGTGACTATAACCCCCGTTATGCCTACGGCGTCGTGGAAGGCCCTAGCCTGCGGGCCAGCCTGCTGACCCACGGTAGCGTCCAGGACGAGGAATATCTCATCAGGGTTGACCACCTTAGAGATCCTCTCCATCTCCTCGATCAGGTCCTTCTCCAGGGAGTGTCTTCCGGCGGTGTCTATTATTATAATGTCGTAGTCTCGGAACTTCTCAAGCCCCCTACGCACCACTTTGGTGGCGTCCTTGGCATCCCTCTCCCCGTAGACCGGGACGTTCACCTTCTCCCCGATCTGAAGGAGCTGGTCGTAGGCAGCAGGCCTGTGGACATCTCCCGCTATAAGGGCACACTTCATCCCCTTTTTCTGGAAGTACTTCGCCAGCTTTCCTGCGGTTGTGGTTTTCCCTTGGCCGTAGAGCCCCACCATCATGATACGTTGCCTCTTCAGCGGCACCTCTTTCTCCTTGCCCAGGATTTTGACTAGCTCTTCATAGATGATTCTGATCACGTGCTCTCGGGAGTTCATACCTGGAGGGGGCTTCTCGGTGAGGGCCCTCCTTTCCACCTCCTTTGTTATCTTGAGAACTAGTTTTACGTTGACATCCGCCCTGAGAAGTGCCCTCTGTATCTCTTTTAAGACCTCAGATATGATCTCCTTATCTATTCTAGGAGCGTTGGCGATCTTCTTCAGGGCCTCCCTGAGGGATGACGAGAGGTTGTCCAGCACCATTTTTCCCACTATCCGGCAGGAGAGAGCACTTCTCCTTTTTACCTTTTTTCATAACGTTACCACCCCCTCTGCACTACAAGGAGGTTTGTAAGAGGGTTTTCTCCCCCCCTTTAAGGGCCCTCTTTACCAAAAATACTTTATATGACGTAGCACATAGCGTCACTACGTAGAAAAACCCGGAGGTGATGAAAAGTGAATAAAAAAATGATGCTCTCGGTGCTGACTCTTCTTGGGCTACTTACTGTGGCCTGGGTTGGCGCAGCCGAGAGGCCGGTTGAAGATGGTGCCCGGGAGGGTGCGGAAGTGGGGGGGGAGTTGACTGGTGAGGATGTAAGAGGGGCCATTATTAGGATGGTAGGGGAAAGGGATAAAGATCTGGGGGAAGCCCTCACCCATTACAGAAGGGCGCTCAGCTTCCTTCAGAGGCCACATTGCCTCGACGAGAACGTTACAAGGATTTTAACATGGATCTTCAGTGACAACTTCACAATGCCTTCCAACGATAGCCTCCCAGAGGGTGCGAGATATGTTGACAGCGACGGGGACTCCAACCCGGAATTCATCCTCATACAGAAAAGGATAAACAGGACTGTAGATAGCAATGGAAACGGCATCCCTGAGGCCGGCCAGAGGGTGTATCTTAAGCTCGCCCTCTACGATAGAAACGACAACGGGACCCCCGAGCGGGTTGAGATCCTCTTCGGCGTTCGCGCTTTCAGGGATCCGGATGAGGATGGCAACCCATCATTCGTCAGGTTCTACCTGATTAGGGGTCTCCTGCTGGACAGGGACGAGAACCACAAGCCAGACCTCATTCGCATCTCAAAGAGGGCTGGGGTGTACTACGACCGCAACTCCGACGGGAACCCGGAAAAGAGGACCCAAGGAGTCTGCCGCTGGTTCTGGTACGACAGGAACCTTGACGGAACAGTAGATGTCATACGCTACAGCGCTATGAGGATCACGGTTTGGGACCGCAATTCTGACGGAAGGCCTGAGATCGTACGACAGAGAGGAGTTGCCGTCTCATATGTTGATAGGGATGGCGACGGGAATCCAAACGTGCTGGTAATACGTCATGCGGAGGGTGAGAGGCGCTTAAAGTCCGTCTCGGCAAACCCCGGGGGAGCCGCCCCCACGGTGATTTACACCACCAGGAGCTCCGGCAGAAACTTTGAGTTCCGGGACCGTAACTCCAATGGGTGGCCCGACCTGATCAGGGTGAAGAAGTTCTACCGGCGCACCTGGGCATGGGGAGGAAGCGTAAGAAGGATGGAGACAGGCAGAGTCTTCTACAGTTTCACTCTCCTGCGAGGGGGGAACGTGGAGTACAGGAAGGGCAGCTACCACCTTGCACTTCAGGACAGAAACGCTGACCGCACCCCGGAGGAGTTCCGCAGGAATTCAATGAGACTGAAAATGATATACAATCCTAGGGCCGCCACCTCTGGAGGTGGGGGCGACGAAGAACAGAGCACAGATGAGGCCGGGGATGAGGTAGCACTTCCGGGCAACCCCTCAAGACGGCCTACGCTGATCTACCTTAACGCCTCAGGCAGGTTCGTTAGGATAACTGATAGAAACTCCGACGGGAACCCAGAGGTCAGGATTGTGAGGAGTTTCCATATTCTCTACACAGACAGAAATCTGGACGGGAACCCCGAGGTGATAAAGGCTACCTTTACCCGACTGGTGTATTACGACCGCAACTCCGATGGGCGGATAGATACGGTGAAGGGCGTCCGCTGTGTGTACGTCTACATCGACAGGGATTCCGACGGGACTCCGGAGGTGCAGAGGAGCTCCTGCGATCGGTGGGAGAGGAATACTGGAGGTGGGAGAGTGGGGGGTGGAGGTACCCCGGGCAACGGAAGGCCTGGTAGCGGGGGTGGAGGGAAGAGGCCCTCAAGGCCAGGAAGCGGTGATGGGAGAGATGGTGGTTATGGAGGTGCCTCCGGTTCCGGGAAGAGGACGGGCGGTGGGGGTGGAAGGGATAGAAGCAGTTCAGGCGGGAGATGAACGGAGGGTTGTCGACCGTGACATGGAGGCAGGGTGTACGCCCCGCCTCCTTCCCAATTTTTATATTCCCTGAGGTGTATCCTCTTCTCAGACAACGGGGGTAGACATGAAAAAACAGCTCATCCCTCTCGTGGTTGTGCTTCTTCTTGTACCATCACTGGTAGCCTTCGCCGCAGAGGATGAGCGTGAGGTCTCTCGGAACGTATTTTCCCTGCGAAGGGTGCAGAACCCTCCACTTGCCCAGTTTTTAGGTCTCAGGAATTCAAGTGGTCTCGTTCTAAGCGCCCCTGGGGTGAGGATCACGATAATCCAGGCGAATTTTGCTATTCTTGTCGCTGTGACCACCCCGAGGCCATTAGCTTCGGTAGAAGGTGTTGGTAGCGATGGAGAACTCCTCGGGAAGAGATTCTATTACGCCAGGGATTCCCTTGTTTTCGTGCCTGTGGAAGTGGTCTCCTTTGCCGACGATGGGCATCTCTACGGCCCTGAGGGGAGAAGGTGCATTGAGGAGTACTCCGGCGACGGCGTCCTTGAGGGTGTGGAGAACCCCTTCAACGGGACCCTTGAGAGTTCAGAGAGGGTCTTTGAAAGGTTCAGACTCCGAGGTCCGTGGGTACTTGAGCCCTCCGCGGAGGGAGATATTGCCAGGGTGAGGGCATCTTCGAGAAGCTGTGTTATCACTCTCATCGCGAGGGTTGGGGATCTGATGCCGGGGCAGGAGAGCGTACCCCGGTTCAAGGTGGTGGTGGGCAGGGAGGGCACAAGAAGGGTCGAAGAGGTGAGCTATGAGGGTACGGCCCCCTTTACCACAAGCCAGAGGATGATCAAGCTGAGCCTCGATGTGACCCTGCCTGGGAGGTATCTCGGGGGGAATCTGACCTTAAGAAGCAGGCTATTCTTTGTCAGGGAGACGGAACTCAAGCTGGTACGGGGCTTCTACCGCTACACCCCTTGGCAGGGGCCGCCACCTCTATCCTCCACTTTAAGCGAAGAGCCCACTGTGCCTTCAAAAGGCGAGGGCGTGGTAACCTTCCGGGACGCCCTGCGCCCCTTATGCAACATGACCCCCGGCGGGGCCTATGCCATCTATTCCTCTCTGAGGTCTAGACGGACAATCGGGGAGAGGCACTTCTACGGCAACCGGTGGGGCCTGGGCATTGGAGGCAGACGTGCAGGGCTCTGGCATCTTGAGAGCAGCTTCGTCTCCACCCGGGTGGTGGAGACTGGAGAGGAGTCCACCCCCCTCATCCAACAGACCACCGCTGGATTTCAGAACACCGTCTCCACTATGTTTGTGCTACTCATAGTCATCGTAGCAATACTCTATTTCTATATGAGAAGGATAAGAGCGCGTAGAAGGGAGCCCCCGCAGCCTCTGGAACCCTCTCGGAAGAGGCCTCCCCCGGTGGGAGGGGGCCTTTATTTCCCCAGACCTCCTCCGCACCCCCCCGGGAGGCTTCCCCCCCGCTCCGGTGATGGGGCCCGCAGGGATTTTCCGTGACGAGAGAGAAGTGGCGGGGGAAGGGATTCCCTTAAAGCGGATCGTTACAAGGAGAACTAGAGGGTCTGCTTCTCTTTTGAGTGGCATTCAATCACGTGAGAGCCCAACGTTTGGATGATGAATGAGGTCTCCTTAAGGGTACATACCCCTATCTTAGAGCTCTCTTACCCTCAGGAAGTCAACGAGCTCCCTTATGTGTTTCCTAGCGGGGGGGTTGGGGAAGCTCTCTATGAGTTCCTCCGCTACGGCGTAGTGCTCAAGCATCAGCTTTCTGCACTTCTCCACCGCTCCGCATTCTACGATCATCTCGGCGCCCCTCTTAACGTCTGCTTCCTCTTTCTCCTCCCTACTCAGGAGGTCTTTAAGCCACCTTGCATCTTCAGGAGAGAGCATTTCAAGAGCTTTTATTATGGGAAGGGACCTCTTCCCCTGCCTTATGTCGGAGTAGCGGTCCTTCCCGAGCATCTTCTCGTCGGCCAGTATGTCCAGGAGGTCGTCCTGTATCTGGAAGGCCACCCCCAAGGAGCGGGAGAACTCCCTAGCCCTCCTCTCTCCATCCTCATCCGCGCCGGCGGCTATTGCGCCTCCCACGAAGGATGCCATGAAGAGGTAAGCGGTCTTCAGCTCCACCATTCTGAGGTAGGAGTCGAAGTCCACATCCTCTGAGGACTCAAAGTTGAGGTCCATTTGCTGGCCCTCGGCCACCTTCCTCACAGATCCTGCTATAAGCCTGAGGACCCTCTTCAAGCGCTCCCCGGGGATGTCAAGTCTGGGGAGCTGCTCGAACGCTAGTGCGAAAAGGGCATCCCCAGCGTTTATGGCGGTGTTCACTCCCCAGAGGGTGTGCACTGTGGGGACCCCCCTCCTCAGGGAGTCCTGGTCCATTATGTCATCGTGCACAAGAGTGAAGCAGTGGATGAGCTCCACTGCCGTGGCCAGGGGAAGGACGTCTTCCGGCCTCCCTCCGAAGGCCTCCGCCCCCAGCATGACAGCCACGGGTCTTAGCCTCTTCCCTCCGGAGAGGGGAATGTGAGCCATGGCTCTCCTTAGTACGTCCACCTCCCCCACCTCAAGAGCCTTTTTGAGGTCCTCCTCGGCTAGACTTTTAAGCTCCTTAAGATACCCAGGTAGCTCCGCCATTTAGATCACCTAAAGTCCTCTTCTCTCCATTTCCTTCGCTATCTCAGCGGTTTGTCCGAGAAGAATGCCGGGTCTTTCCCGAGCATCCCGTGCCCTCTTTATGCCCTGAAGGGCAAGTGCCACTTTGAGCTCCTCAATAATCGTCTGGAGTCTCACCATCAGCGCCTCCTTGGACTCCACAGCATCTTTGAGCACCCCCCGGGCGAAGCCCCCCAGAGCTGCTCCCAGAGAGAGTGCTCTGGCTACGTCCAGTCCATCCCTCAACCCCCCTGTGGCGATGAGGGGGAGCCCTACAGAGGCTCTGAGGAGAGAGACCGGCGTGGGTATGCCCCAGTCCCAGAAGGTCCTCGCCAAGGCCGCCTTCAAGCTGTCGGAGGCCTGAAGGGCCCTGTAATACTCAACTGCTGAGAACGTTGTGCCCGAAAGGCCCCCCACATCTATCCCCTTCACCCCCGCCTCCTTGAGCATGATGGCCGCTTTTCTGGACACCCCCGCGCCGGTTTCCTTTGCCACCACTGGCACCTCCTGGGAAAGTCCTTTTAGGGCCTCCCAGACCCCATCGGTCTTGCGGTCCCCCTCGGGCTGGACCATCTCCTGGAGGAAGTTCAGGTGCACGGCGATGAGGTGGGCCCCCACCATCTCCATGGCATCAATCGCCTCCTCGGCTCCGAAGACCACCCCGTCATTCTGCTTCACGAGCTGGGGGGCGCCTATGTTGGCCAGGACAAGGGGAGGGGAGTGCTCCTTAACCACCTTGAAGGAGCCCCTCAAAGATGCGTCGAGCAGGGCGGCCCTCTGGGAACCAACGCCCATGGCAATTCCCAGCTCCTCCGCCACAGCGGCTATGTTTTCGTTGATTCTGGTGACGCTTTCCGATCCCCCCGTCATACCAGATATGATTATGGGGGCGGCGAGCTTCCTTCCGAAGACCTCCACAGTGAGGTCTACATCCTCCGGGTCCACTTCTGGGAGGGCCTCGTGGACCAAGTAGACGTCGTCCCAGAAGTTTTTAGAAGACGCCACATCCTCCTCCAAGCAGATCTTTACGTGGTCAACTTTTCTCTCCTCGTGCAGGTTTCCCCCAGTTGTTCTTTTTTTCCTCTTCATTACCGCTCACCTTTGACCTCCTTAATGATTCTGCTGGCCCTGCTGCTCCTGCCTTTGAGCTCTTCGTAGAGCGAGCCCTCTCTCCCGTCGGTATACACCACCTCCACCCCTGCCTCGGCCAGCTTTATACCTACTTTCAGCTTTAAGGAGATCCCCCCGGTGACATCCTCCTCCCCCCTCGATGACACCCCCCTCCCCAACCTCCCCAGAAGTTCCCTAGCCACCCGGGGTTTTATCTCTCGAAGATATCTCTCTCCCTCCCTTATCCCCCTCTCACTCATAACAAAGATAACCTTCACCCTCTCTCCCGCCCGACAACCCTCCATAGCGCTGAAGCATATCAGGTGATCCCCCGATATGACGGAGTAACGAAGAGAGGGGTCCTCCACCACATCTCCGAAGGTTACGGGGACCAGCCCCCACCGGGCGCTCTGGAGGAGCTTGAGGGAGGTAATGTCGGCTCTCCTTCCCGCCCCTGGGCTACCCTGCCACGAGACGAAGGGGTAGGGGGGATGGGAGTAGGCCGGAACGCCAACCTCGTGAAGATCCTTCAGGACCCGGAGGTGAAGCTCCCTTACCTCCCGGTGTATAAGCGCTATCCCTGGGAGGTCCTTTTTTTCTATAGGTCTCCCCTCCCTGTCCCCTCCCCTTATGCCGATCCTCTTCGCCTCTTTATGGCCGAAGCTACCGGCCCCGTGGACCACTATAAGGCTGTCCCCCTCCACTTTCTCCCACCATTTTCCTATCTGGCAGCAAAGGTCCCGGAGTGATGTTCCGTCCACCCTCTTCTCCTCCCCGGGGAGGGTTATCCTTGAACCGCCCAGTTTGACAAGATATAAAGTCATCCTCTGTGCCGATATGTGAAATGGTATTAAATCCCTTCCACCTCCCCGGGCCCTTTTACATGCCCTATCGTTGAATTGTTGAGAAGTGCTCCCCCACCGCCCTGATCTCGACGAGATAGAGGGTCTCAAGGCCCATGGTGAGATTCTTCAGAATTTCAAAAGAAAGTTCGGGATGGACCTCTTTGATTTCTGAAGGGGAGTTCAGGGATGAGAGGATAAGAAGCGCCACAGAGCTCCTCCCCATCTGTCCCGGGAGGGCTCTTAAAAACCTCTCTATGACGCCCCTCCCCCGGGGGCCGCCTCCCTCAAGCGCCAGCCTCTCCCACTCCTCCCCCTCCACTCTCCCCGGGAGGTAGGGGGGGTTGAAGACGATTACATCATAGGCTCCCCCCTCTCCCTCAAAGAACTCTTCCGGGTCTATCTCCTCTCCCTCAAGGCCGGCTCTCCTCAGGTTCTCCCGGGTACATAGCACCGCCCGGGGATTGAGGTCGCAGAAGTGCACACTGTAGCCCCGTAAGGCGGCAGCTACCGTTACCATCCCCGTGCCTGAGCCCACCTCAAGGAAGCTCCTCCCCTCCCCTGGGGGCAGGTGGTCCATCACGCCATCCACCAGAAGGTAGGTGTCCTCGGCGGGGTGGTAGACCCCGGGGCAGAGGAGAACCTCCACACCCCTGTAGAAATCCCTTAGCATCGCAGGGGAATGAGAAGGGAAAATAAATAAATCATCCCGGTAACTATCGGGCGTTCAATGTGCCCAAAGATATACCCCAAAGACCCCTGGGAGAAGGCGGAGTACGTCCCGGTGAGGGTTAGGGCCCTTCTAGATCTGGTGAGGCCCTTCACCCTGCTCCCCCCCCTTATCGGCGGGATAGCGGGAGCCTTAATGGCCCTTGCCAGCGAAGGGTCCATTGAAGGGGCTAACGTGTCGGCGAGCTACCCCTTCATACAGCTCTCCAGACCAGTTCTTTACCCCCTCCTAACAGGTGTCTCGGCCCTGGTTTTCCTCAATGCAGCTTCAAACGCTTTAAACCAGGTCTACGACCTTGAGATAGACAGGGTGAATAAGCCCTACCGGCCCCTGCCCTCTGGAATATATACCCGGGAAGAGGCCCTCTGGATATCATTCTTACTCTACCTCTTCTCCTTCTGGAGGGCGGCGGTGGTGGGGGCGGTATTCTTCTCCCTTGTTCTGCTTATAGCAATCTTCACGGTCCTCTACTCTGTCCCCCCCTTCAGGCTAAAGAAAAGGCTATGGATTTCCAACATATCGATAGCGATTCCCCGGGGACTGCTGGGAATAGTCGCCTCCTGGTCTATTTTCGGAGATGTCACTGACCCGGTCCCCTGGGCAATAGGCTCTGTCATGGCCCTCTATCTGGTAGGGTCCACGACCACTAAGGATTTAACCGATGTAGAGGGGGACAGACTCTACGGGGTGAGGACCCTACCTGTGGTCTATGGGAAGAAGAGGGCCATCACCCTCTCCCTGCCCTTCTTCCTTCTCCCCTCTTTATTCACCCTCCTCTACACCTGGGAGGGGATATTTCCCCTGGAAGCGCTCTACCTTGGAGTTGTTCTTATTCCTTGGGGGGCAGCTGTAGCCTATCTTCTAGCGAGGGAGGGTGACCGTCCAGACGAGCACTTTGAGAACTCCCCAGCTTGGAGGCACATGTACATTATGCTCATGGGGATGCAGATTGGATTCCTTGCGGTTCTTCTTTGAGGGAGGTATAATATGGAGAAGGTGAACCTGGAGACACTCATTGAAATGGTCGGGGAGGGACTCTGCAGAAGGTGTCTTGGCAGGCTCTTCGGCGGGGCCGGGACAGGTCTCACCAACGAGGAGAGGGGAGAGGCCCTTGAGGTAGCCTTAGTCCTCCTTGTTGAGGAGGCCCTAGAATCGGATGCCTTAAAGGGGGAGTTGAAGCAGAAAGCCATGGAAGTTCTAAGGCGCCTGCCTCGAAGCCATCACTACCAGGAGGAGAGTGGCGAGGGGTTGTGTCCTCTCTGCGGTGGGCTTATGGGAAGGCTTGAGGATCTGGTGAATCTGGTGGCCAAAAGCGCCGAAGGGGTTGAGTTCAGTACGTTTCAGATAGGCACACGAGTGGCGGAGGACCTTAAAGAGAGGGAGGAGGCGCTTTGGAGGAAGTACTCTCTGGAGGCTCCTGAGCCCATAGGGCGGGAGATCAACAGAGAGGTGGGCAGGATGTTCTCTGAGATTACGGGTAAGGAGTTCAGCAGAGAGAGGCCGGAGGTGGTCTTTATACTGGATGTGGAGCTCTTCGGGGTGGAGAGGGTTATATCCCCCCTTTTCATAAAGGGGAGGTACCGCAAGCTTGAAAGGGGCATACCGCAGACCCGTTGGCCCCATAGAGAGTGTGGGGGGAGGGGATGTGAGAAGTGTAACTACACGGGAAAGCAGTACCCCACGTCCGTTGAGGAGATTATTGGGGAGGTGATGAAGGAGGCATCCCAGGCGACCAATTACAAGCTACACGGCATGGGGAGGGAAGATGTAGATGCGCTCATGCTGGGGAGGGGAAGGCCCTTCGTGATGGAGCTCTCCTCCCCCTTGAGAAGAAACCTAGACCTGAGGGCTCTTGAGAAGGAAATCAACCGTAGGGCGGAGGGTGTGGTGGAGGTTGAGGAACTTCAATACGCCTGTCGGGAGGATGTCAGGAGGTTCAAAGAGGTGAGGGGACATAAGACCTATCGGGTGAGGATAAGGTCCCTAGGAGGGGAGCTTGATGAAGAAAAACTTAAAAAGGTATTGTCCCTTCTGCCCTCCTCGCCCATACGGCAGCGCACGCCAGAGAGAGTGAGGCACAGGCGGGCTGACCGGGTGCGGGTGAGGAGGGTGTACAAAGCGGCTCTGGAGGAGCTGGAAGGGTCCGAAGCCACGATAACCTTCGTGGCGGAAGGGGGTCTATATATAAAAGAGCTGGTTCACGGGGATGGCGGCGGCACGACACCCTCTCTCTCATCCGAGCTGGGAGTCCCGCTGGAGGTGCTTCAGCTTGATGTGCTGGACGTGGCGGAGGAGAGCCCCAAGGAGGGATGAAGGATGGTGAAGAGATCAAAGGGGTTCCGGGTAAGGACACGCCGGACACTCAAGAAATCGCCCCGGAGAAGGGGCATGCCGCCCATTACGGAGTTTCTTAAGACCTTTGAGATCGGGGAGAAGGCGGCTATAGTGCTTGAGCCCTCATCACATAAGGGGATGCCCCATCCCAGATACCATGGACTTATAGGAGAGGTTGTGGGAAAGAGGGGAAGGGCCTATCTTGTGAAAGTGAGGGTAGGCAAGAACACCTATAAAACGCTCATAGCGAGGCCTGAGCACCTCAAAAAGGTTCCCAGGCAGTGACATTTAACTGAAAGGTTTTATAAAGGACCTGAGGATACCTTCACTGTGTAGATGCGGGAGGTGTTGGTTTTGAGCGATGATGACAGTTATCTGACGCCAGCAGAGGTTGCTGAGATTCTGAGGAAGGTTGTGGAGGAGAGCCGTGAAAAGGGGGAGGAGGAGACCTTCGAGGTCCGCGCCACCTTGGAACACGTTGAGAAGATCAAAAGGCTGGGGTCGGAGCCGGCAGGGAAGCTCATCTCCGAGCTCCTCAAGTTCGAGAGAATAAACCCTATTCATGCTTACAAGATAGCGGAGCTAATGCCCCGGGACGAGGCGGAGCTCAGGCCCGTTTTTGCAAAGGAGAGGTTTGAGCTCTCGACAGAGGAGCTCAAGGAGATTCTTACAGTTATAGATAAATATAGGGAATGAAATATACTTCTTTACCTGTAGCAAAGCCGGAGGGTGCAGATGGAAGAATTCGCCTATGTGCTGGACTATTTACCACAGGGACTTCCCGATATGAAGAAGTTCCACAGGGAGCCGGTAGTCTACGCCATAGGCGAGAGCGAGTTCAAAATCCTGGAGATAGCACCTCTGGAGGACGCCGATTTCACCATCGGCGAGAGGATATATGTGGGCAAGGAGAAGGAGAAGAGGGACAAGGTCAGGGCAGTGAAGAGGAGGGTCTCCTACGATGAGCTGACCCACGCGGCCAAGGAGGAGCTACCCTACATACTTGAGGAGATCGTCAGGAGGGGGGAGGAGAAGTTCGTGGAGTTCTTCAACACCGCCCAGCCCATAACGACTCGCCTCCACTCTCTTGAGCTTCTCCCGGGGTTGGGAAAGAAGACCATGTGGGCCATTCTTGAAGAGCGGAAGAAGAGCCCCTTTGCATCCTTCTCTGACCTGTGCGAGAGGGTCCCCACCCTCCGCCATCCCGAGAGGCTGATTGTCAAGAGAATCATACAGGAACTGGAAAACACGAAGGAGAAGTACAGGCTTTTCGTGAGGTAACCTCATCTTTTCAGGAGTTCATGAGGCGGTAGAGGTCCCGGGCTTTCTTATCACCTATTCCTTTCACCCTCTTCAAATCTTCCAGTGATGCTGAGAAGACCCCCTTAAGGGTGCCAAACTCGTCAAGCAGCCTCTGGGCGGTGGATGAGGATATATGGGGAAGCCCCTCTAGAACGAATCTTTTCTGTTCCTCCACAGTCATACCCCCTCTCTTCCTCCTAAGCGGGGGCGGTCCCCCCTTCTTTTTGCTCATTCTCTTCAAGGTGGCGGCCAGAAACAGGGCGGTCTCCCGGGGGCTTAAGGTCCTTACAACCGCCACACCCAGGTCCACCACGATGGAGGAAAGGGCCCCCCAGAGAGCCTCATCTTTCACCCCTCTCATCGCCACCTCTAGGTCTCCCTCCACAACCAGAATGGGCTTAGGGTAGCTCCTCCTGAGCTCTTTCAACTGGGTAAAGAGCCTCCCGTCCAGAAGAGAGCTGACGAAATCCGCCGCACTTTTCCTCTCAACTACCACCTCTTCCGAAAG